>Ga0172372_10002955_pt1 | contig 25426 bp, 21 predicted proteins | sample LakKiv5m_2_FD_114544 | JGI IMG/M metagenome (GOLD analysis project Ga0172372, IMG submission 114544) | Freshwater microbial communities from Kabuno Bay, South-Kivu, Congo - kab_092012_9.5m | ecosystem: Environmental > Aquatic > Freshwater > Lake | place: Democratic Republic of the Congo...
ATTCGTGCCCGCGCCGAGGACGAGCGTCGCGCCGGCCGGGAGCTTGCCCTCGAACTTCGCCAGCACCACGAGGCTGTTGCCGCGCTCGACCTGCGTGTCGCCGGGCGTGACGGAGACGCTGTCCAAGGCGGCCTTGATGGCGGCGGCCTCCTGGGCGACGGCGATGCTGTTCGTCCGCAAGCCCATCAGCGCCGCGACGAAAAACGCGAACGCCCCGAGATGCGCGGCGTGCGCGAGGGCGAGCTTGCGCGCGGGGAAAGCGTCGGTCCAACCGAGGTTGCGCCCATGCACGACGGCCTCGGCGATGACGCGCTGCTGAAGGAAACTGAACTGGCCGTCGGCATCGGGCTGCTGCTCCAGCGCGGCGAGCAGGACGGTCTTCAGCTCGGGATGCTGCTGCTCGATTTGCAACGCGAGCCAGTGCGCGTCGGACTTGGCAGAGAGGCACCCCAGCCCCATCCAGAGCGCCGCCGCGAAGCCGAGGAAGCCGACGAGCGGCACGGCGATGCGGTAATCCAGCCCGAACGCACCGAGCGCAATGGCGAGCAGACCCGCGAGCGCCCAGCAGGTGGCCAGCCCGCGCCAAAGCTGCAACCGGCGGTAGCGACGCGCGACCGGCTCCAGATGCTCGTTGAGGAGAGGGGCAATCATCGCGTCAAGTCAGACGCCGCACACGGGCGGATGTTTCGGAAGGAGTTGGGGCTGAAAGGCCTCTCATTAGCACCGGGTTTCAGCCCGGTGTCGAGGCGGGGAGGAGCGAAAGCCGTTTCAACGGCTTCGCGGGCGGTGTGGGCAAAACCGTTGAAACGGTTTTGCCCACGTTGCCGCTGCGACACCCGGCTAAAGCCGGGTGCTAACGGGAGTGTAGCGACCTCGGAATCAACCCGCACGAGTAGCGCGAACAACGCCTTCCCCCTCACCCCGGCCCTCTCCCGCCGGGAGAGGGAGAAAGTCAGCCAGCGCTCGAAGTGCTGTGGCGTCCCGGTCGGCAGGAAGCGGAGTGCGTCTCTTCCTCTCCCAGCGGGAGAGGGCCGGGGTGAGGGAGAACGGCGCGAACTGCCAAGCCTCGCCCCGGTTTTCACCAATGCATCCCGCTGCCAATTCATTTGCCCGCGCGTGGTCATGCCGTTTGAGCCGCTTGCTCCGGCCGCTTCGCCAGCCACCCGGCCAGCAGGGTTTCCAGTGTCACGAACACGAGGGTGAATGCTATCAGCCAGCGCCACAGCTTCTGCCGGCCTTCCAACTCCGCGTTCGCGAGCTGGCGTTTCGACTCGGCCAACTGCACCGGCGTCTTGCCGTCGGCGCGCGTCACGGGCAGGCCGAGGTGTTCCAGTTCTTCGACGGGCAGCGGCGCAGTCTTGCTCTCCACCGGGTCGAGGTTCACGGCGAAGCGCTGTGTGATCGTGCCGCTGACGGCGGTGAAGATGCCGGGCTGGTCCGCTTGAATGACGGCGGCGGTGCCCGCGCCGAGCGTGAGACTCGTGCCGTCGGGCTTGGTCACGCGCACCGCGGCGTTCGTGGCGGCGAGCGGGACGGCGTCGCCGACGGTGTGCTGGGTGATGTGCGGGCGGATGCCGCCGGCCTGCTCCAGCAGCGAGAAGAGCAGCGGCAGAAACTTCGATGAGAGCGCGAACTGGCTGTCGGCGGGCTGCCAGCCGGTAGCGAAGACGTAGAGCGTGCCCTTGCCGACGGGCACCTGCATCAACGCGGGGTCGCCGGTGTCGAACTTCGCGACCACGCGCGCGCCGGGAAACTGCGCCGCGTCGAGCCGGCGATACTTCCAGAAGTGAATCTTGGTGAAGTCGCTGAAGCGCGGGTCGGCGAACGGCGCGAAGAGCGGATGCTGGAAATCAATCTCCGCGAGCATCGCGTAGGACGGCACCTTCGCCTCGTCGGCGGAGATGGATTCCTTGCCGAGCAGCCCGGCCAGCGTGCGCGCGACGTTGCGGTTCTTGAGCGAGAGCAGAACGGTTTTGCCGTCGGTCAGCAGGCGGCGGACGGTGGCGGTGCGCTCATCGGGCAAGGCATCGGTGACGATGACGAGCGGGGCCTCGGCGTCGGTGGGGAGGATTTGCGCGGTTGGCGTGCGCGGGAGCACCTGCACGATTTGCCGGCGTGTGGCCGGAAAAGCGCGCTGGAGGAAGTAAAGCGGCTCGGCGGTATCGGTCGCGGACTCGCCGCCGAGATACAGCACGTTGACGCGCGCCGCTTCAGGCGGGATGAGCGCGAGGGAGTTGTCGAAGGTTTCTTCATCACCACGCAAAATCACCCGTTCGGCGACAGCACCCATCGGCGGCGCGGTGAGCGGGACGACGCGGCTCTGGCCCGGCGGCACGTAGATGTCCTGCGGCTTGCCGACGAACTCCCTGCCGTCCGACCAGCCGACCTGGAACTGCTCGCGCTTGGCGTCGGCGGAATTGCTCACGCGCACACGGGCGAGGGCTTCGCCGGGCTTCTTCTCGTTTTCGTCGGTGTCGGCGATGAGTTGGAGGCCGGCGTTGGTGGGCTTCCTGGCCTTGAGCGGCTCGACGATGAGTTCGGTGCCCTTGGGCCACTCGTAAGCCTGCAACGCATCGAGCCGGCTTCCCTCCGCCAGGTCACTGATGAGGACGACCTGACGCGGGCCGCGCGCGGGCTGCTGGGCGTTGTCCGTGCGCGCATCCTCAAGGGCGGACGCGGCGGCGACGAGCGCCTGGCCAAGTTGAGTGCCGCTCCAGCCGGGAGAAGTTTTCTTGAGCGCGTCCGAGGCGAGCGCGGCACGCTGGCCGGCGGCGGAGGAAGTCCATTGCTCGAAGGTCACGAGCCGGCGCACCTCGCGGTCGAAGGTGAACAGCGCGACCGTGTCTTCCGGCGCGGCGGCGCGGAGCACGGCGTCGGCCTTCGCGCGCGCGTCGGCCCAAAGCCCGTCGCGCCTCATACTTGCGCTGGTGTCCACGAGCACGACGACGCGCTTGCCGGGGCCGGTGGGCAGATCGGTGGTGGCGGCCTTGGGCAGGAAAGGCCGCGCGAACGCGAGCGCGAGCAGGCAGAGCACGGCGGCGCGGAGCAGGAGCAGGAGGATGTGTTCCAGCCGGCTGCGCTTGGTGACGCGCGGCGGCACGGGCAGCAGGAACATCAGCGAGCTGAACTCGGTCTGCTCCTTCGAAGTCTGCCGGATGAGGTGGAAGATGACGGGCAGCGCGACCGCGAGCGCGCCGATGAGGAAGAGTGGCGTGAGGAAACTCATGCGGCATTGCGTTTCACGAGCTTGCCGCGGTTCATGCGCTCGCGGAGGAAGTCGAAGAGCGCGAGTTCCAGCGGCTGGTCGGTGGTGAGACGGCGGAGGACGATGCCGAGCTTGGCGCAGGTGGCGGCGACGGCGGCGCAGTGGGCTTCGAAGCCGCGCCGGTATTCGGCGCGGACGGCGTCGGGGTCAATGTAGAGCTGGCGGCCGGATTCGAGGTCGCGGAAGAGCGCGGCCTTGGTGAAGTCAAAAGCAAGTTCCGCCGAGTCAAGCACCTGGAAGACGACGACTTCGTGGCCGCTGGCAGTGAGGGTGGCGAGATTCTTCTCCAGCGTGGCGATGGGCGCGAGCAGGTCGGTGAGCAGCACCATGAGGCCGCGCTTGCGGACGATTTCCACGATGCGCTTGAGCGGGGCGGCGAGGTCGGTGGCCGCGCCGCCGGGCGGCTTCTCCAGCGCAAGCATGAGGTGGCGCAGGTGGCCGGGGCGATGTCGGGCGGGGAGGTATTCGCGGATTTGCTCGTCAAAGGTCAGCACGCCGATGGCGTCGCCCTGCTGGTGGAGGAAGAAGGCGAGCGTCGCGGCGAGGGTGTTGGCGTAGGCGGCCTTGGTGATGCCGCGCGAGCCGAAGGTCATCGAGCGGCTGTTGTCGGCGAGGACGTAACAGCGGAGGTTGGTCTCGTCCTCGAACTTCTTGATGAAGTAGCGGTCGCTGCGGGCGAAGAGCTTCCAGTCGAGGTAGCGCGGGTCGTCGCCGGGCGTGTATTGGCGATACTCGGTGAACTCGACGGAGAAGCCGTGATACGGACTGCGATGGATGCCGGTCCAGAATCCCTCGACCACGACGCGCGCCCGCATCTCCAGGCTGCGGATGGCCATGAGCGCCTGCGGGTCAATGAGGGAAGCGTGCTGCGAGGCGGTTGCGGGCAGTGGAGCAATGGCAGCCATGAATGCGCGGCTTAAATGAGCTTCCACTCCCGCAGGATGCCCAGCACCGACGGCAGCGGCGATTGCCAGAGCCAGTCCACGCGAATCCACAGGCCGGGAATCTCCCGCGCGTGATAGGTGCCGTCGGCGTCGGGCGGCGTGAGGTGGTAGAGGTTGTCGTCGCCCAACAGGTAGAACTCCGCCTGCTGGCGGTCGGGGTCAATCAGCCAGTATTCGCGCACGCCGCCGGCCTCATACTCGTAAAACTTGTCGCCCCGGTCGGTGCCCCGGCTGCCGGGGCTGATGACTTCCACCACGAGGTCAGCGGGGCCGTCGGTGTAGAGGCGCTGCACGCGCGATAGGTTTCTCTTGGCGATGAACTGGATGTCCGGCGCACGACCCGGCAGGTCGGGGCCAGTCTTCATCTGGAAGGGGTCTTGGCAGACCTGACCAAGCTGGTGATGCATCGCATACTCGCGCATCGCCGCAGCGAGGAACAGCCCGACATCCGAATGGATTTTGGATACTGGACTCATAGTGACAACTTCCCCATCCACCCACTCGACGTGCTGGTTCTCGCCGTCCCATTGCAGGAACTCCTCGTAGTTCATGCGCCGCCGTGTCGCGGGCGAAACGGGCGCAATTTCAAGCAGATCCGTGGGTGGTATCATGTCGCTCGCAATTTAGGCCGGAGGCGATTCGCAGCAAGGTGAAACTCGGTCACGGTGTGGCGGCGCGCACATGCTCAATGAGTTTCCCGACGACCTTGTCCACCGTGACGCCGTCGGCTTCGGCGCGGTAGTTGATGAGGATGCGGTGGCGGAGGACGGGCGCGGCGAGGGCTTCGATGTCCTCGCGCGTGGCATGGGCGCGGCCGGCGAGGAGCGCGCGGGCCTTTGCGCCGAGCACGAGAAATTGTCCCGCGCGCGTGCCGGCACCCCAGCTCACCCAGTCGTTCACGAACGCGGGCGAGTTCGCCTGCTTCGGGCGCGAGGCGGCGGCGAGGCGGACGGCGTAGCGGACGACTTCCTCGGCGATGGGCACCCGGCGCACGACTTCGTGGAAGCGCAGCACATCCGCACCGTAGAAGAGCTGTTCGAGCACGGGCCGGACGTTCGCGGTGGTCTGCTGGATGACGGCGACCTCGTCGTTCTCCGGCAGGTAGTCAATGACCACGTTGAACATGAAGCGGTCGAGCTGCGCCTCGGGCAGCGGGTAAGTGCCCTCCATCTCAATCGGGTTCTGCGTGGCGAGCACGAAGAACGGCTCCGGCAGCGCGTGGCGGTAGCCGGCGGCGGTGACCTGGTGCTCCTGCATCGCCTCGAGCAGCGCGGCCTGCGTCTTGGGCGGCGTGCGGTTGATTTCGTCGGCGAGGACCATGTTGGCGAAGACCGGGCCTTTCACGAAGGTCATCATGCGCCCGCCCTCCTGGTCCTGGAGAATCTCCGTGCCGGTGATGTCGGCGGGCATGAGGTCGGGCGTGAACTGGATGCGCGCGAACTTGAGGTGGAAAATCTGCGCGATGGATTTGACGAGGAGCGTCTTCGCCAGACCGGGTGCGCCGGTGATGAGGCAGTGCCCGCCGGACAGCAGCGCGAGGAGAATCTGCTCGATGACCTCGCGCTGGCCGACGATGACCTTGCCCAGCTCACCGTAGATTTTCTCCCGCGCGGCGAGCAACTGCTCGACGACCTGCTGCTCAGTCGGCTCGGGAAGCGGCGGCGGGGCGGTGGGTTCCGCCACGACGGCGGCGGCTTCGGGGGTTGCAGTCGGGACAGGCGGAGGGGTCGTTTCGTTTTCCACTTTGGTTCTTTGTTTTGCCCGCGGATGACGCGGATGACACGGATTTCAGAGTTTGAAGTCGGGCGGAAGCGGTGTTGGGGCGGCGCGTTTCGTGGTTAGCACGATGCGTTCATATTCCACCTTCGGATAATGGCCAAAGTTCACGAGCAGACCCACAGGAAACCCCGTCGCGTGGAGGTAGTTCAGCACTTGCGCGCGGTGCTCATCCACGAGCTGTGAAACGGCTTTGATTTCCAGCAAGATACGTTCGTAACAGAGAAAATCGGGCTTAAACTTCCGCTTCAGACGCCGGCCCTTGTAAGTCAGAGGCAATTCCTTCTGCGCGACGAACGGGATGCCTCGGAGCTCTAGTTCCATCTCAAGGCACTCCTGATAAATCTCCTCCGTGAAGCCGCAGCCCTTCTCGTCGTAGACCTCGAAGCACGCGCCCAGAATCGCGTAGGTATTCTTCTCATGAATCAGCAGCGTGCTCATGGTGCATTTATCCGCGTCATCCGTGTTATCCGTGGGCCGTTCATCAGTGAGTCATTGCGTAAAAGACCACGTTGATGCCGAGCGGGTAGGCGCGCTTCTCGGCGAACTCCTTGAAGTAATACTCGTGCTCCCCCTCGCGTTCCCAGCCATCGCCGTTGTCGGTGTTGTGGGCGATGAAGCACACCATGCGGCCCTTGTCGTCGAAGATGCCCTTGAAGTGAACGTCCCGCGCGTCCTCCCGCTCCCAGGTGCCGCCGCCGCGCATCGCCCGCTCCACATGGCCGATGCTGGGGCATTGCAGCTCGTTCTTCTTGAGCTTGATGTCGAAGACGGCGTGGAAGATGGGATGGTCCATCTCCAACTCGACCGGCTCGCGCTCAGGGAAGACGCGTTTGATTTCGCGATAGAAATTCTCCCACTCGTCCTCGCCCCAGAAGTCATCCACCATCATGAAGCCGCCGTTGAGCAGGTATTTTCGCAGGATGGGCACCTCCTCGTCGGTGAAGCGCAGCGCGCCCGGCTCCACCATGTAAATCCACGGGAAGTTGAACAGCTCCGGGTCGCCAATCTCCAGCACGCGGCCGTCGGGATCCACCTTGAGCGAGGTCATCTGTTGGAGCCGCCAGGAGAGGTTCAGGTCCGCATCGGGAAAATCAGTGGCCCAGCGACCGCCGCCCCAGCCGCGTCCGCCGCCCCAACTGCTGTAGCGGATGCGGCAGAAGGTGAAGACGTCCTTCTTGAAGGCGGGCGCATTGGTCCACGCCGGCGTCGGGTTGCTGTGCTGGTCGGACTCGCGGGCAGTCCGCATAGTGCTGCCGCCGGGGCCGCCTTCGCCACGCCCGCGCCCGCTGCGGAACTGGGCGAAGCTCGCCACGACCACGAAGCAGCCGAGCAGGACAGTGATGCGAAGGGCGCGCGGGCTCATGTCAGTGGGTCATCACGTAGAAAATCACGTTGATGCCAAGCGGGTAGGCGCGCTTCTCGGAGAACTCCTTGAAGTAATACTCGTTCTCGCCCTCGCGCTCCCAGCCGTCGCCGTTGTCCGTGTTGTGGGCGATGAAGACCATCATGCGGCCCTTGTCGTCGAAAATGCCCTTGAAGTGGACATCGCGCGCGTCCTCGCGCTCCCAGGTGATGCCGTGGCGCTCACTGTCGGTGCCCAGGCCGATGTTCGGGCACTGCATCTCGTTTTTCGTCCGCTGGATGTCGAACACGCTATGGAAGATGGGATGATCCATCTCCAGTTCGATGGCATCGCGTTCGGGGAAGACGCGCTTCATCTCGCGGAGGAGGTTCTCCAACTCCAACTCGCCCCAGAAGTCGTCCACCATGAGGAAGCCGCCGTTGAGGAGATACTTGCGCATGATGGCGACTTCCTCGTCCTTGAAGCGCAGCGCGCCGACCTCGACCATGTAGATCCACGGATAATTGAACAGGTCGGGGTCTTCGATTTCGAGCAGCCGTCCGAGCGGGTCCACCTTCAGCGAGGTCATCTGCTGGAGGCGATAGGACAGGTTCAGGTCCGCGTCGGGGAAATCCGTGCTCCAGCCGCCGCGACTGCGGCCGCCATACCAACTGCTGTAGCGGATGCGGCAGAAGGTGAACACGTCCTTCTTGAACGCGGGCGCGTTCGTCCACATCGGCGTCTCGTTGCTGTGCTGCTCGGCCTCGCGCGCGGTCTTCGGGAAGCCGCTGCCGGAGAAATTGCCCTCGCCCCGGAAGCGGCTGCCGCCGCGAAACTGGGCGAAGACGGCGGCGCTCACCAGCGAGAGCGCGAAGAAGGCAAGGAGTTTGGAGCGGGATGAAGAAGCCCAAAGATTAGGGACGGACGAAGATTGGGAATTGAAATCTTTGTCCGCCTCAAATCTTTGGGTTCTGTTCGGCTGGTTCATAACCCCTCCCTCTTCACCGGGGGCGGCGATAGTTTCAGCAGCAGTTCATGCGCTTCGCGGAAACGCGGGGCTTCTTCCAGCGCCATCAGGACGTGCTGCTTCGCGGACTTCGCGTCGGTCGGATGGAACAGCTTCGCGAGGCGGAAGTGGACATCGGCGGGGTCGGGCGGGTCGAGCAGCAGGACGGTCTGGTAGGCGGCGATGGCTTCGGTCGGCTGCTTCAACTCCTCGCTGGCCCGCGCCAGCCAGCGATGCGGCTGCGGCACGAGCGGGTTCACGGCGAGATAGCGGCGGGCGTTCTCCGCGACGACCGGCCAGTCCTTCGTCGCAGCCGCGAGTTCCATCAGGCGCAGGTAAGCGTCCACAGCGTCGGCGTCGAGCGCGGCGAGCTTGGTGAGCGTCGCACGCTCCTGCGAAGTCTCCTTCAACTCGCGTTGGACCTGCGCGAGCAGCCACAACGCGGAGTCGCCGCCCGTGTGCGTGGGATAGTTTTCGATGAGCTTCTGCAACGGCTCCTTCGCCTCGGCGAACTTCTTCTCGGCGATGAGCTTCTTCGCAGACTGCGTGAGGATGTAGAAGTTCTTCGGATGCAGCTTGAGCGGGTCGAGCAGCGGTTTCTCATCGGGTGCCACCACCACCGTGCCGTTCGAGGGTCGCAGTCCCAGCGGCCCAGCCATCCCCTTCGGCTTCTCGAAGTCCAGTCCCGGCGCGAGCTTGCCCGCCAAGTCTTTCGCGTAAGCCTCGAAGTCCTTCTCCACCTTCTCCAGCGGCGCGGTGTGCGCGACGATGGCCTGGTTGATGGGCTTGCCCGTCGCGAGGTCGGCGAGAATTTTCCGCAGCTTCTCGACGCCGAACTTCTCGACGAGGAACTGCACCACGAGCGACGATTGGTAGTAGGCAAATTGCAGGTGCAGGTCGCTCTTGGCCGTGAGGAACGCGCTGCTCAGGTCGCCGACCGGCGTCAGCTCGTCGCCGAGAATCATCTCGCGATAGCGCGGGTTCATCACCTGGCCCCACGCTGGGCTGGCCTGCCGCTCCTCATAGACCGAGATGCCCTCGCTCAACCAGCGCGGCATCTTGTTCTTCGTGAGCGTGAGCGTGATGACGTGACAGAACTCGTGCCACAGCGTCGCCTCCCAGTTCGACGCGCTGCCGCGCGCGCTGGCGGGGCTGTTCGCCGTGATGAGGCAGCCGAAGCACACGCCGAGGAAGCCCGGGTTGTCCGGCATCCCGAACGTGCGGACACCAAAGTCCTTCTGCTCCGGGTAAATCTCCACGATGGTCCGCTTCTCCAGCTTGAGGCCGTATTTCTTGGTCAACGTGTCGTGCGCGCGTTGGAGCAGGGCCATCACGCGCGGCCCGTAAATCTTCGCCTCCCGCGCGTCCATGCGGACGATGAAGTGCTCGTTGGTCAGCGCGACGAACTTGTCAGTCGTGTCCTTGAGCGTGACGAGGTTGTAGGCGTTCACGTCGTAGCCGTCGGCCTCATGCACGTCGGCCACAAGCCGCCAGCCCTCGTCCTCCTCGCCGAGCCGGAGCAGATCCTGCGCGAGCTGGAATTTGGCCGGGAGGAAGTTGCGGTCGGACTTGAGCGCGAGCCGCTGATACGCCGCGCCCTCGGCGAAGCGATATTTCTGCGAGAGCTTGCGCCCGATGAGCTGGTCCACCGCTGGATTGTTGGTGTAGTGGCGCAGCGCGTCGGCGCGGAACTGCTTCTCCTTCGCCTTGTCGTTGCGCAGGTGCGCCATCACCGCGCGGTAGGCCCACGCCTCCGGCTGGTTCACGTTCACTTCGAGGACTTCCTTGAGCAGCTTCTCCGCCTCCTCGTATTCCTCCGCGTCCACGAGATGGTCCACGAGCAACAGGCGCGACGGGATGTGCTTCTCGTTGAACTCCATCGCCGCCTCCAGCGCGCGCAGGGCCTGCGGTCGCGAGCCGCTCATCAGCGACCGCGCGAGGCCGAACTGCATGTCCGCGTCGGACTTGAAGCGCTTGAGCGCCTCCTGAAAAATCTTCGCCGCGAGCGCGAAGTCACCCTTGTCCAAAGCGAGTTGGCCGGTGGCGAGATAGATGTCGCGCAAGTCGGGCGCGGCCTTCTTCACCGGCTCGAACAGGCGGTCGAGCACCATCTTCGGGTCCGCGCCGAGCAGCAACGCGGCGCGACCGAGCGCAGTGACGTTCGCCGGGTCGCGGTAAGCCCAGGTGCGCGAGCCGGCGAGGCGGTTGATTTCGTCGAGCAAGTCTTTCGCCTCGTCGGGCAGCCCGTTGAACAGCTTCACTTCGCGCCCGATGTAGCGGAGCCGGATGCTCGACGAATGCGGGTAACGGGAAAGCGCGTTGGTCAGCGCCGTATGCGCCTGCTGATATTGACCGACCGCCATGTGCGCCTGCACGAGCAGGAGCCGCCAGTCCTCGCTGCCTTCCTCCTCCTTCGCGCCCTTCTCGGCGGCGGCGATGGCCTCGGAATACTTGCCGGTGAGCAGCAGTTTGCGCGCGTCGTCGAGGTCGTCGGCGAGGGCGGGGAGCGCAAGCCAGCCGCAGAAGACGACGAGGAAGAGAACGGGCACGCGTCCATTGACGGCGGACGTGGCTCGGCGCTTCAGGATTTGGCCGGCGGGCGACACGGAGGTTGCCTTTCGCCGCCAGCATAGGAGGCAGCGGGGCGATTGCAACGCAGCAACGGGGAAAGCCGCGCGCAATGTTTTCTCAGCCACCGTGGGTTTCCACGTCGCGCCACGGCAGCGGATGAAAGCGGAACTTCGCCGGATGCCGCGCGTCGGCGTCGAGTTCCGCCGTGAGCCAGCCGCCGTCCTTGAGCAGTTGGATGCCGGTGAGCGCGGGGCAAAGCCGCACGTTGAACGGCCGCCACAGTTTGGCCCGGTTCAACGCCGAGCTGTTCCGGCGGAACGTCGCGCCGAGGAAGTTGATGGTCGGCATCCCTGACAAAGCACGCCCCGTGCGCAGGATGAGTTCCGAGTGCAGGTGGCCGATGACCGTCGCTTCGACCTGCGACAACCGCTCACTCACCTCGCGCAAGGCCGTGAGAAATGGCAGCGCCGTCGGGTCGTGACAAAAAAGCAGCACGCGCTGGTGCGGGCGAAGGCGGGCGAAGGCGGCACGGACTTCTTCGAGATGCACCGCGCGCAATGCCTCCCACTCCGCGCGTTCGTCCGGCCGCATCTCGCGTTCGTAGATGGGCAGCGCCAGCAACGTGGAGGTCACGCCCATGAGGACGTAGCGGCCCCACTCGTGCTGCCAGAACAGACGCAGGCCCAGCCCCGCCGTCGTGCGCGGCCAGCTTGCCAGCCGCAGCCCGCCGTGCCCGCCGACCAGGCTGACCTTGCCGAGTTCGTGGTCGCCAATGGTGGCGTGGAGCCGTTCGCCGAACTTGGCGCGCAGCCTTGCCAGACATTCCTCCGCGCTGGCGAAGGCCGCGTCGTCACTGACCCCCACAAAGCGCGAGTCCGCGCTGTAGTCCCCGTTGGCGATGACGAGATCCGCCGCCGGCGCGCGGTTGAGAAACGCTTCGAGGAACGCCCCGTTGCCCAGCGGATCGCGCAGCCAGACCAGCCCGCGATACGCGCGCACGAGCTGCCGCACCGGCCAGTTGGGCGCGCAGTCCAGTTCGTAGCCGACGCGCCGCCGTTCCGCCGCACCGGCATGGTGAATGTCGCTGACGATGAGCAGCGTGGCGGTCATTTGAATGCCGGCGATTCTCACCGGGAAAACGTCCGGACTGCACGCCGGAAAAAAACAACCCCGCCGGCAAGGGCGGGGTTGCGGGAAATCCTGGGGAGCGGCGCCTAATTCGAGGTGGAGACGTTCAACGGGTTCGTGTTGTCCGTCACCGTCACGTTGCCGCCATCGGTGCCGACCACGCCTGTGTTGCCGCCCAGCGAGGTGGCCGCCTCGTTGATGGTGGTCAGCACCTGCGGCGGGGCCGGAGTCGGCGCGGCGTCACCCGGCTTGAACTGCTGGCCCTGCGGCACGGTGACCTGCTGGGTCACGCCGTTGAGCACAAAGCTGAAGACCACCGTGCCCCGGGCGACCACCAGCGTGCCGTCCGTGCGCAGGGAATAGACCGTGCCCCGGATGCCGGCGACGCCCCGGGTCGTTTTGACCTCATACTTCGAAGCGAGCGAAATCTTGCTGGCGACATTGCCGACCACTCCGCCCTTCGACAGGCTCATGGACGTGGTGAACGTGCGCTGGGCAGGATCGGTGATCTCCAAGGTGTCCAAGCTCAGGGTGGACTCCGGCTCGACGCGCAGCGCGTCGCCGTTCAGGCCCAGCCACAAATCCACCGTGGAGCCGCGTCCCGTGGTGATGGTATCCCCGGCACTGAGCATCATGCCGGCGGCCACGGACTTGGAGCCAGCGGCGTTGCTGACCGTGGCCTGACCGGTCACTTTCTTGACTTCCGCACGACCGGGCACGGCCGACGCGACGGCGGCGCTGAGGGACAGCGCCAACAGGGAGAGGAACCAACGGCTCAGGTGTTTCATAAGTTAGGATTGCGGTTGCTGGGCGCGGCCAACCCAGCCGACACCCGTGTGACTGGAGGATTCGATACCACAGCCGGGCCAGAAAGCGAAGCGGAAATTTCCCTCGATGGCAGCCCCGCCCGGCGCCTCACCCGGCCGCGCGCTCCGCTCGACTTGGCCGCCGCCCCACCGCATCCTCCGCGCATGAATTACTGGCTCGTGAAATCGGAACCTGCGGCCTATTCGTGGGAGCGATTCGTCAAGGACGGCGGCACCGCGTGGACGGGCGTGCGCAACTTCGCCGCGCGGCTGAACCTGCGGACGATGCGGCGTGGCGATCTCGTCTGTTTCTACCACAGCGTGACGGGCAAGGAAGTGGTCGGCCTCGCGAAGGTGACGAAGGAGGCGTATCCCGACCCGACGGCCAAGGAAGGCGACTGGTCCTGCGTGGACCTCGCGCCCGTGAAGCCGTTCGCCAAGCCCGTCCCGCTCGATGCCATCAAGGCCGACAAGCTGCTGGCGAACATCCCGCTCGTGCGGCAGTCGCGGCTCTCGGTGTCCGCGCTCACGCCGGAGCAGTTCGCGCGCGTGCTGGCGCTGGGCGGGACAAAGCTTTGAGCAGGACGCGGGAACGTGTGGCACGTTGCGCCATGAGTCGCTGGTTCCGTCTCGCGCTGGTCGGGCTGGCGGTTGGTTTCTGCACGGCGTGCGGCACGACGCAAGCAAGGCGGCCGACAGTTCACGCAACCGGCCCCCTCACCCCGGCCTCCTCCCCCGTTGAGGGCGCGGGAGAAGCGGCCTCCGGCTCGTCCGGCCAGGCGACGACCACGAACGCGCCGCCAGCCGGGAGGCGCTTTCAGAAATGGAACCCGGTCTGGTGGTTCGGCAACGTGGACGACCCGGTGCCGCCGGACTGGTATCGCCCCGGCTCGCGCTGGCGCAACGCGCTATGGCAGCTCCGCAATCCACTCCACAACTTCACCTTCCACGTCATCGGCGTCGCGGACCGGCCGTTCACGCGCACAGGCCGCTTTCCGCAACACGTCTTCGCCCCGCAAGGCGGCTGGAACTGGACCGTCACGCGGCTGGGCTGGGCGCGGCTGCCGTTCCTCTCCTTCAACGGCGAGCGATGCCGGTTCTACTTGGGCTGGCGGGAACGGGGGAATTTCGGGGCGAAGATCAATGTTGGCCGACTCCCGGCCGAACCTGCGAAGCCGCCGCAGTGAGGAAGCGGACGGGGGAGTATCCAGTGTTCAGTAATCAGTATTCAGTGAGTGCTCGGACGCGCGCCGCGCCAACTGAACACTGGTTACTGAATACTGCTTGCTGTTCCTCACCTCAGCCGGATGTCCGGCGGCCGGGCCACGTAATCCGCCACCGTCAGCACCGCGTCCGCATGCCGCCGCAGCAGCGAGGCCGGGCACGCGGGCGTGACCGGCCCGTGCAACACGCGGCGCACCACCGCGCTCTGCCACGGGCGGTTGCAGTAGAACCGCAGCTTCCGCGACGCGAGGATTTCCTTCATCCCGACCGTCACGCAGCGCGTGGGCACGACCTCGATGCCGCCGCCGACCGTGACGGAATTGATCGTCCGCGTCTCCCGCGCCAGCGAGAGCACGCGCGTCGTCAGCGCGGCAAACTCCTCCACCGTAGGAAACGACGTGGGGAGTCTCTGACTTGATTCCGCATCCCGCATTCCGCATTCCGCATTCGGCTCGGGCGGCTCGTTGAACGCGATATGCCCATTGATTCCGATGCCACCGAAGGTCACGTCCACGCCGCCGCGCGCGTCAATGAGCCGCCGCACCGCGTCGCAGTCGCGCGGGTCGGGGAAGACGCGGTGCTCCGGCGGCGGGGCGAGCGCGGGGTCGAGCAGCCCGTAGAACGCGCGCTCCATGTAGCCCCGGAAGCTCAACGGATGCGCCGCCGGCACCCACGCGTCGTCGTCCGTGAGATACTCGTCCATGTTGAGGAACCCCACGTCGCGCAGCGGGAGTCGCGCCTCGTTCACCAGCCGCGCGAGGATGGGAAACTGGTCCACCGGCCCCACCGGCACGATGAACGTCCCGTCGCGCCCCGCCGCCTGCGCCGCGCGCACCTCCGCCAGCAGCGTCCGCGCGAAGTCCTCCGCGAGGCTCGCCATGTCGCCGAGCACGCGGACTTGGACGGGCGTGCCTTGGCCCAGCGCATCAGCCGAAACTCGCAAGTAGGATGGTTCCAACTCCACGGGAAAGTCGTCTCAAGCCCCAGTCACTGTTTCTCAAGCAGCGCGTTCAACACCTGATGGTTCGGCTCGCCGAGAACATGAACGGTCTGCTGCCAAGGCTTGAATCCCTCCAACTCGACCCGAATCATGCGCTTGCCGTTCCGCAGGTGAAGCACGGGCAGCGCCTGGGAGGGATTCCCGACAAACACATCGTCAACGTAGATGCGCGCCTGTCGGACGTTGGTGTCGCCCGGCCCGGCGATGTTGATTTCCAAATTGCCATCGCGCGCCTTGGACACAGCCGGACCATTCACGCAACCGACGGCAAGCGACAGCAGCAGAGCAAGCACAGCTAGGGATTTCATGGTGCCAAATGTGTCGAGCTTCGGCGGAAATGAGAATCAAAATGATAAGTCCAACGCGGCCAGCTTGATAAACCGCATGTCATGCGCCCCGTCCTGCCGGGCGAACTCGTAGAACAAGTGCCACTGGCCGTTGGCAAACTTCGCGTCGAAGTAGCGCGCCGAGCCGGTGGCAAACGGGCTGGTGACGAACGGCCCGTCCGGCGACACCGAGCGCCAGTCGCGCAGGTTGCTGGACACCGCGAGCGCGCACCGTTCCTCGTAGTTCTCCGCCTCGCTTGCGCTGCCGTCATAGAAGGCGAGCCAGCGCGTCCCGCCGGTAGCAGCCGACGTGAGGAGGCTCTGTTCAAATTCCGCACTCCGCGTTCCGCCTTCCGCATTTGATTGGAGCCTCCTCACGTCGGCTGCTACCGGGATGATGGAGTTGATGCGCCGGCAATACTTGTCCCAGCCGGTCGCGTCCGGCTTGAGCACCACGCCCTGCCATTCCCACTTGTCGAGGTCGCGCGAGGTCGCGAGGCCGGTGGCGGAGACGCACTCGCCGGTGTTGAAAATGTCCAGCGTTCCGTGCGAAGCGGCGCTCGTGCGCGCGGTCGGCAGCGCGATGCTGAGGAAGAGATGGAAGACGCCGTCCACTTCGAGAATCCAAGGATCCTTCACGCCTTCGAGTCCCAGCGGCGCGGCGGTGAAAATGACTTCGCGTCGCGCCGGGTCGAGCTGTTCCACCTTCGACGCCTTCATCAGCGCCGTGCACCAACGGCCGTCCGCCGGGTCCACGTAGCTCGTGAAGTAGCGCCACAGGCCGTCGCGCCCGCGATGCAGCGCGCTGCGCTCGATGGACGCGGAGCCGTATTGGTCCTTCGTGATGCGCAGCACATCGTCCCACTGCTTGAGGTCGGATGAGCGCGCGATGCGCACCTCGCCGCCCCGGTCCGGCGCGACGCCGCGCGGGCGGCGGATGCGGTAGGTGAGATACCACGCGCGCTCCGGCTCGTCGTAATACGCACCGGGGCAGCCGACCCAGTAGCCCTTCTCGTTGCCGACGGGTTCGCGGATGACAGTGCCTTGGGCCAGCAGTTCGTTCGTGAGCATGGCGAAGTGTTAGCTACCGCCGGGACGCAGAGCAAACCCGGAAGCAACGTGTCGCCTCACAGCAGCGCATTTCAGATTCTTGCAGGTTGTTTCAGCGCGATTCGGACCGGGGCTGAGAAATAGTTGCCGCCGTTCCCCCTCACCCCGGCCCTCTCCCTCGGGGAGAGGGAGGAAGTCAGCCAGTGCTCGAAGTGCTGTGGCGTTCCTGTCGGCCGAAAGCGGAATGCGTTCCTCCCTCTCCTCGGGGGAGAGGGCCGGGGTGAGGGGGAAGAGGCGCTACCAGTTGCCGGCCTCGCATCAACCAGGCTTTCGGCAGCCTGCTGGAAATTGAGCTGCGCCCGCCTCACAGTGCCACGGTGCGGCCCGGCATCGCGACGGGGTAGAAGCCGTTCGCGTCCGGCTGCACCGGCGCGGGCGCGTCCCACGCAAACACCTTGGGCAGGAGGTCGAGCTTCGAGTTGAAGGCCTCGTCCCACTCGATGAGCTTGCCGGAGTAGGTCGCCATGCGGCCCATGATGGCGGTCATCGTGCTCCTCGCGCCGTGCTCCGCCTCGTTGTGCGGCTTGTTGTTCACGATGGCGTCCACGAGCGGGAAGTGTTCGAGCTGGTGGCCGTCCTCGCGCTCCTTGAGGCGGAGGCTCCACTCGTTCGGGCCGGTGATGGCGAAGCGCTTCTGCGGGTCGTTGAGGTCCGCGCTGCCCTTGGTGCCGGTGACGTGCTCGCTGATGCTGGTGTGGGTGCCCCGGTTCTGCCGGCACTGGCTGAACAACCGCGAGCCGTCCGCATACTCGAACTCGACGAAGTGGTGGTCGAAAATCTGGCCGTGGATTTTCAGGTTGCGCACCTGCCGGCCGCCCATGCCCTGCGCGCGCACGGGATACGCGCCCTTGATCCAGTTGATCACGTCAAGGTTGTGGATGTGCTGCTCGACGATGTGGTCGCCGGACAGCCAGGTGAAGTAATACCAGTTGCGAATCTGGTAGCGCATCTCGGTCTCGCCCGGCAGCCGCTCCAGGCCCTCGCGCGCGTTGCCGAGCCAGTAGCAGCGCATCGAAGTAATCTGCCCGACCGCGCCGTCCTGCAAGCGCTTCACCGCCTCGACGTAGCCGGGCTGGTGCCGCCGCTGAAGGCCGACGCCGACCTTGAGGTTCTTCCGCTTCGCCTCCTCCGCCGCCGCGAGCACGCGCCGCACGCCGGGCGCGTCCACGGCCACGGGCTTTTCAAGGAAGGCGTGCTTGCCCTGGCGCACGGCCTCCTCGAAGTGGAGCGGGCGGAAGCCCGGCGGCGTGGCGCAGATCGCGACATCCGCCTCGCGCAGCGCCTGCTTGTAGGCGTCGAAGCCGACGAACTGCCGCTCCTTCGGCACGCTGACCTGGTGCGCGTGCTGGGCTTCAAGGTTCTTGAGGCTCGTGCCCAGCCGCGCCTCGTCCACGTCGGCCATCGCGACGAGCCGCACGTCGCTGGAGACGTTGAGCATCTGGTTCGCCGCCCCGGAGCCGCGCCCGCCGCAGCCGATGAGCGCGACGCGCAACTGCCCCTTGCCCGCCGCGTGCGCCGCGCGCTCAATGGAAAGCGTGGCCAAGGCACCGCCGACGGCGGCAGCCGAACCAAGAAAGTCACGGCGGGACGAACGGGGCGAATGCGTGGCGGTGGTCATTGGGACATTGACGCGCGCCGCCGGGAAAAGATTTCCCCGGTCACGCGCCGCGCCCAACACCCGCCCCTCACTCCGCCACCTCGTAGAGCGTGCCGTGGAGGACGAATTGCACGGACTTGCCGAGGGCGAGCCATTGCGCGGCGGCGGGGTGCTTGGCGAGCAGCGCGAAGTATTCCGTCGAGCCGAACTGGAGCTTCACGGGCTTGGCGTCTTTGAGCTGCTGCGCCTCGGCGTCCACCCACTGCTCGCCGTTCTGGTAAAAGCTCTTGCCGGCCACGAAGCGGTTCTGTTGAGCGTAGGCGGCGACCCGCTTGGCGGCATCAGCCATCGGCTTCGCGGTCGCGCCGCTCATACGCGGCGTGGGCGAGGCGATGGCGGGCAATGGAACTCCCGCAACACCGGCTGGCCCGCTCGCCGCCGGGGCACCGCCGTAGCTGCGCGCGACCGACTCGTTCGCCCGGAACTGCGCCACGGTCGGCGCTTCCGCCGCCTTCAGCTCGCGCGCGAGCTGCGCCCCGCCCACGGCCACGTCGCCGTCCTTCATCCGCTTGAAGCTGTCGTAGGACCGCGCCGCCTGCTCGCCGGCCTCGCGGTCGCTGCGCAACTGCGGCAGGAGCCGCCGCTCCATCGCCACGCCGCGCCGCGATTCGTCCTCCGTGATGAGCCAGGCCGTGTAGGGCGTGACGATGCTGTATTTGCGCGCGAGGTCGGTGACCTCGTCCTTCAACTCCGCGTTTTCACCCCGCAACCGGATTTCATCCAGCAAGTAGCCGACGCGCCGTGTGGCCCACAGGCGCGGGATGAAGTCATGTTCGCGCGCGTCATGACTGAAGTTCACGTCGTAGCTGAACTTCCGCGCCTCGCCCGCGACGCTGCCCTCGATGGCCAGCTTGCCCTTCGCCTCGCCGGTGAAGCGGCCTGCGAGCACGAGCTGCTCGCCCTTGAAAAGGTCCGGCAACGGTGACGGGTAGAGCTTCGTCACGCGCACTCCTTCCGGGAACGTCACCTTCACGTTCGCCAGTGCCGGCTCCTTGATTTTCGAGAAGAAGGCCGAGAGCTTCACTTCGAGGTCCTCCTCGGGCAGCACGTAGGTGCTGAAGGCCTTCGTCTCGTCAGCGATCTTGTCCAGCAGGTGCGTGTTCACATCCGTGCCGATGCCGAAGTTGAAGATGCGTGTCAGCCCGCTGTTCCGGTCGCGCACGTTGCGCAGGATGGCGTGCTCGTCCGTCACGCCAATGGTGGGCCGGCCATCCGTGAGGAAGATGACGACATACTGCCGCTCGGACTTGTCGGGCCGCGACGCGAGCGCCCGGCGCAACGCATCGTCAATCGCCGTGCCGCCCAGCGGCTTCAACTGCTTGATGAAGTCCAGCGCGCGCTTGCGGTTCGCCGCGTCGGCCTCGACCAGCTTCTCGAACACCGGCTCGACCTCCGTCGAGAAACGCAGCACCTCGAAGCGGTCGTTGTCATTGAGGTTCTCCACGCAGAACGCGACCGCCTTCTTCGCCTGCTCGAGCTTGCCGCCGGCCATCGAGCCGGACGTGTCGAGCACGAAGCACACGTCCTTGGGCACGGATTTTTTCCCCTTCACGCTCGCGTCGGGCGCGGCCAGCAGGAGGAAATAGCCGTCCTCGCCCGCGACCTTGTGCGTGAGCAGGTTCGCGCCGAGTTCACCGGCCTCGAACGCAATGAGCAGTTGGAAGTCCGTGTCCGGCTTCACGTCGCGCGCCTCGAAGCCGACCGTCGCCCGGCCGCCGTCGCGTTTCACTTCAACCGCGTGGCTCGGCGACCAGACGGCCTTGAGCGGACGCTTGCCTTCCAACTCGACCTTTAGGCTGACGTTCTGGAGCGGCTTGGCGGAAAACTTCGCGGTGTTCAGCGGCGCGACGTAGTTGAGCAGCCCGCCATCGGCCTTGAGCAACTGCGTGTAACTGAGCGTGACGCGCTTCTTGCCGTGCGGCTCGAAGGGAAAGATGCGCACGCGGAAGACATCCTGGCCGACGTATTCGAGCAGCGCCGGATCGCGCATCGAGCGGACGATGTCCTCGTAGATGCGCCGCGCCTTGTCCGCCGCGAGCAGCTCGGCGTCCACCTTCTTGCCGTCAATCTCCATCGAGAACTTGTTGAGCTGCGCGCCGCGCGGGACAGGCAGCATGAACGTGCCTTCGAGCCGCGTCGGGTTTGGGTTGTAGAACTCCTGCTCGATGGTCGTGGTCGCGACTTGGTCGCTGATGCGTGCCGTGACCTTGTGGTAGGCGATCTCGATGGGCGCGACCGCGCGGGGCGGCATGGGGCGCGGCGGAACGATGACGATGGGCGGACGGGGCGGTGGCACGCCGGGCGGCAACCGGCGCGGCGGCTCCGGCGGCATGATGACGTCGGCGGTGTTGGTGACGATGATGAAGCCGGCGGCGAAGGCGGGAAGTTCGGCGAGGAGCCAGCCCAGCAGGGCGAGGCAGGCAAACGAGCGTTTCATGCCCGGTTAGACGGAGCGAATTGACGTATGCTCCCCCTTCAATCCAGCGGATACACCGACCGGCGGATGCGGCGGTAGGGCAGCGCGCGGACGTTGCTGGTGCAGGGGCCGGGCGTGTCCACCCAAAGCATCCGTGCGGCGATGCCATCGTAAGCCCGGCGGTGGGCCACGGCGGCCTTCACGCCGATGAAGGAAAAGTTCTTTGGCTCCAGTCCTTGGCTGCGCCACTGGCCGAGGTCGAAGGGCGGCGTCTTGCGGCTGGTGAGCAGAATCGTCACCTCGCCGTGCCGCACGACGGCGCACGGCCCCATGTCAAACGCGTCGCCGCACATCGAGGCGAGGTGGCTTTGCTTGTCCACCAACTCGAAGCGGCCGGCGCGGCGGGAGAGCAACTCGACTTCAAGCGCGAGCGGGCCGGCATCGAGGCGGCTGCCTTTGCCGCCAATGGGCAAGGTGATGCGCGAGCCGATGGCGAGTGCCGCGAGCTGCGCGACGGCCTGCGGGTCGTTGATGGCGATGGCGCAGTTGGGCAGGCGGTGCTTGAGCATCGCGCGGAGCAGGCCGGTGCCGTCGCCGGGCGCGCCGCCGCCGATGTTGTCCGACGGCTCGACCAGCACGGTGAGGCCCGGCGGCGCGGGCAGGAGCTTCGCGAGCACTTCGTCCACCGGCGGCTCGGTGACGTTGCCGAGTTCCTTGGTGCGAAGGGCGAGGTCGGAAAGTTCCTTCAACGCGGCGTGCGCGTCAGCATCGCCGCCTGTGGTGGAGACGATGAAGCTCACGCCCGTGTCCGGCGTGTCGGCGAAGGAGAAACCGGCGACGACGCTGGCGGACCAGATGGACGACTCACGGGTGGGGCGAGGCTCCTGACGAGCCGGGACCGTCGCCGGCTCGTCAGGAGCCTCGCCCCACCGGGTCGCGGAACTGCGTTGCTCAATCTGGCGGGCCAGCGCTTCCAGACCGCGCATCGGCTCGCTGGCGGTGCCGGTGCAGGTGGGCGGCCAGACGATGGGCGTCGGCTCAAAAACCATGCGCGGGATTTCGCCAGTCGTGAGGCAGCGTTGCAGCAGGGTCGCCGCGCGCACGGCGGACTCGCGGCCGTCCGTGTGCGGGTTGTTGCGGTAGGCCACGAGGCAGTTCGTGTGCTGCGCCATGGCCGGGGAGAAGTTCGCGTGCAGGTCGAAGACACCGAAGACGGGGATGTTCGCCGCGCCGGGCAACGCGCGGAGGCGACGGAGCAACTCGCCCTCCACGTCCGGCAGCGACTCGGAGGCCATCGCGCCGTGCAGCACGAGGAAGATGCCGTCCACGCCTCGCTCCAACTCCGGCTCGGCGCGCTGGCGGAACTCGCGCCAGAAGGTCTCGACCACTTCGTCCGTCACCATCGCGCTGGGCGACGCGCGGAAGTCGGCGGTCGGGAGCACGGTCCAGCCGAAGCCCTTCGCCGCCTCCAGCACGCCGCCGAGCGGCGAGGCGTCGCCGGTGCAGGCGAGCAGTTCATCGCCCAGCCGCACCTCGAAGTCCGCGCGGCCGGTGGTGCCTTCGAGGAACGTGTGCGTCTCGTGGAAGAGGCCGGCGATGAGGACGCGCATGGGAATTTCGAATTGAGAATTACGAATTTCGAATCTGAGTCAGGCTGCGTTTGGCTGAAGCGTTCGCGAGCGAGCATTCGCCATTCGGAATTCGCCCTTCGACATTTCACAGGATTCCATATTTGCGGAAGGCTTCGCCGACGGGCATGCCGCGCGCCAGTTCGTCGCGGACGAGGTTCTCGCCGGAGACTTTTTCCTGCGCGAGGCGGATGGCCTCGGCGGCGACTTCCTGCGGGATGATGACCACGCCGTCCTCGTCGCCGAGCAGCCAGTCGCCGCCCCGGGCGCGCACGCCGCCGATGCTGATGGGTTCGCCGACGGTGATGACATCGAGGCGGCCCTTGCTGTCGCCGGGATGCCAGCCGATGCCGAAGACGGGGAAGTTCAGGTCGCGAATCTTCCACATGTCGCGCGTGCAGGCGGTCATCACGACGCCGCGCGCGCCCTTCGCGAGGCAGGCGGTGGTGAGCAGTTCACCCCAGAAGGCGCACGACTGGTCGTCCGCCGCGTCCACCACCAGCACGTCGCCGCGCGCGAGCGCGTCCACGGCGGCGATTTCCAGTTCATAGGGCTTGGCGGGAATCTTGTAGGTCGCGCGCGCCGCCGCCGGGAAGACGCGGCCGCAGACCTTCTTCGTCGGCGTGAGCGGGCGGATGTGCGCGGGCAGCGCCTGATGGCGGTAGCCGAGCGAATCCAGCACGTCGGCGAGGACGGCGGAGTAGAGCGATTCGAGGGCGGCGGTGAAGTCGGAGGAAACTGCGGAGGACTTTTTCATGAGGGGAAGAAACCACTAACTGGCACTGACCGGCACTAATGGGAATTTCAAAGGCGAGCCGGGGCCGGCTGAATCTGCCCGAAGCTCTATTGTCGTTGGTCCGGTCTTCATTAGTGCAGGTCAGTGCCGGTTAGTGGTTAAACTCGGATCAAGGTTTCGCGCCCGGCTTCGCCCGCTTGGCGCTCCACTCGTAAGTGCGCTCCACCGGCGCGGCACCGGAGACGATCTTGCCGACGAGCTTGTCGCCCGTGAGCTTGCCGGCGTAGCGCGAGGTGAACTTCACGCCGCCATACTCGCGCGGGATCTCGAAAGTGAACTGGCCGTCCTTGAACTTGCCCTTCTCTATCGCCGTCTTCAGCTCCTGCACGAGGACGAAGCCGGTGACGTTCTCGCCCTCCTGCTTGAACTCGGCGGTAAAATCCAGCGCCGTATCCAGCGAGACTTCGAGCGTGTAAGTCCACTTGCCGGTGACGGTGCTGGTCGCGGCGGTGCCGGCCTTCTCCGGCTTGTCGGCGGCGACGCCGGAGTGGGCGGCCAGCAGGCAGGCGAGCAGCGCCAGCAAGCGTCGCGGGAGGAAAGAAGTCAGGTGATGCACGCGGCGACTTAATCGGTGGAATATCGGCTAGTCAAGCAACTGGCGGGAATTCTCCAGGCTACTTCTTCTTCGCCTTGGCCTTCGGCTCGCTCGCGGGAGCGGGGGCCGGGGCGGCGGCGGCCTTCGCGGCGGCGTGGCGATCCAGCAGCGCGCGGGCTTCGTCGAGCGGGATTTTCGTCGCGAGCGGGAAGCCCAGCGTGTCGCCGTTGGGCTTGAAGCCGCCGCCGTCCACGTCGGCCCAGATCGGGTTGTGGTAGGCGATGGGCTTGATGCGCGCCTGCGCACTCGTGCCGTAGCCGGTCTTGAGGTCGAAGTTCTCGCCCGCCGCCACCACGATGAGGTGCGCGTCCTCGGCGAGCGGCACGTCAATCGTGCGGTCAAACTTCACCACGCCGTTCGCGAACCACGTCGGGTGCGTCGCGCGTGTGAAGTTCAGCTTCGGCTCGGCCCGCCCGTTCACCAGCACCTGCACGCGGTCAATGTCCAGCCAGTCGGTGCATTGCACGCGCACCTTGAGCTTCACGCCGCCGGCCGCGCGCACCGTGCCGCCGGGCTGCGTGCCGTCGTCGGTCTGCACTTGGAGGAACGGCCCGGTGGTGAGGTAACTGCGGCCTTCCTTCGCGTGGCGGGAGTTCTCGCGCCAGTCAATCTTCGCCGGCTCATCGCTCGCGCTGGGCATATACATCCGCCAGCCGCCGACGCCGTTGCCATAGACCGAGTGCGCGTCGCACACGGCCACGGCCACGTAGCGGTGGCCTTTGTTGAGGAGCTGAAGCCAGACGAATTCGCGCTGCGAACGCGCGGTGTCGCGGCCCGTCTTCGCGTCCCGCGTCACCGTGAACGGCACGCCGCTGAGGATGCTGCTCATGCTGTAGTTCTCCGTCTCGACGCCATCAATCATCAGCGGCAGGCCGATGAACCCGCCGTCCGCGCGCCCGTCGCCATCGCGGTCGGTGAAGTTCGCGACCATGTCGGGATGGTTGATTTGAATCCACCGCGCCGGCTCGGGCTTTTGGAAATCGCGCAACGTCGCCGCCGTGATGCGCGGGTCGGCGTTCCACACGGGCGCGCCGCCGTCCTGCGCGAGCGGCGTCGGCTCGAACGGGAACGAGTTGAAGTGCGCGCCGCTGCCGGTCAGCTCGACGCCGGAGACGGTCTGCAAGTGGTTCGTCAGCCCGAGGCGGACGATGTGCGGCCGCCAGTCGTAGAAGCGGTTGTGCTCCGTGGTGGGCGCGAACTCGATGCCCTCGGCGGCGAGGTTGATGAGGCGGTCGTCGGTGCCGCAGGTGTTGTCGCCGCTGGGCGTGGAATGGTTGTGGTAGTCCGCGCTCACCCAGCCGCGCGTGTCCACGAGGCGCTTCAGCGTGCCCTTCACCGTCGCGGTCTGGCCGGCGGCGAGCTTCACGGTCTGGCGCAAGTGCCCGAACTCGATGCCGCGCGTGACGATGACTTCGTAATCGCCCGGCGGCAGCGGCTGGCGGAACTGGCCGTTGGCCGAGTGATACTGGTCCACGCAACCGGCGGCGCGATTCTGCGGGCCGAGGTTGGGAACCTTCGTGCCGTTGACGCCGATGAACTGGGCTTTGCAGGGAAGCGGTTTGCCATCCTCGCCGCGAATGTCGAAGGCGATGGCGGATTGGCCGGAGAGCGACATGGTGAAGCTCGCTGACTTGCCCGCCGCGACGAACAAGTTCGCCTTGTCGATCTCGCGCCCGAGGTCGGCGATTTCCAAATCCTGTTCGCCTGCCGGCCAGGGCTGACGCATCAAAAAAAGTTCAGGTCGCTTTGAGCAGGCGGAGCAGGTAGTCGGGCTTGAGCGCGGCGTTGAGTTGCTTGCCCTTGGCCCCGCGTTTGCAGGTCTTATCCCGCCGC
>Ga0172372_10002956_pt1 | contig 25423 bp, 29 predicted proteins | sample LakKiv5m_2_FD_114544 | JGI IMG/M metagenome (GOLD analysis project Ga0172372, IMG submission 114544) | Freshwater microbial communities from Kabuno Bay, South-Kivu, Congo - kab_092012_9.5m | ecosystem: Environmental > Aquatic > Freshwater > Lake | place: Democratic Republic of the Congo...
CAGCGACGATGCCCTCCAGCACATCGGCAGCCAGCTGGAGAATGTCATCCGCACCATGCAGCGACCGATCCTGGTGGTACCCGGCGAATTCAGTGCGCCGCAGAGCGTGATGCTCGCCTTCGACGGCAGTGCCACCAGCCGCAAGGGCATGGAAATGCTGGCCGGCAGCCCGCTGTTCAAAGGCATGCCGATCCATCTGGTGATGGTTGGGCAGGATGGCGCCGAGCACCGCGCGCAGCTGGAAGATGCGCGCGCCGTACTGGCGTCGGCCGGTTTCGCAGTGCAGATCGCCATCCGCGACGGTGAGGTCGAGCCGACCCTGCATGCCTATCAGGCCGAGCACGGCATCGATCTGCTGGTGATGGGCGCCTACGGCCATTCGCGCATTCGCCAGTTCTTCGTCGGCAGCACCACCACCAACATGATCCGCACCACCCGAACGCCGCTGCTGTTGCTGCGTTGACGTCAGCACGCCGCGCCCGTCGACGTCGGGCGCAGCGGCCAGCCTCTTCAGCGGTACAGGTCGGCGCGCGTCCAGGGCAGCTCGTGGGAGCCGTCCGGCAGCGGCTTGGTCGCCAGAATCTGATGCAGGTCGATCCAGTCGCGGCGGAAACCATAGGCGCAACCCGCCAGATACAGCCGCCAGATACGCAGCGCCCGCTCGGGCACCAGCGCCTGGGCCTCGGCGAGCCGGGCTTCCAGCCGCTCGCTCCACAGCTGCAGCGTACGTGCGTAATGCAGGCGCAGGCTTTCCACGTCGACGATCTCCAGCCCCGCTTCGCTGATGCAGCCGCTGATGTTCACCAGGTGCGGCAGCTCGCCATGGGGAAACACGTAGCGATCGATGAACTCGCCGGCGCCATGGCCCACCGGCCGGCCATCGAGATGGCGCGAGGTGATGCCGTGGTTGAGTACCAAGCCACCCGGACGCACCGCGCCGAACAGCCGCTGGCAGTACAGCGGCAGATTGGCGTGGCCGACGTGCTCGAACATGCCGACGCTGACCACCTTGTCGAAGCGCTCGTCCTGCGGCAGGTCGCGGTAATCCATCAGCTCCAGTTGTACCTGATCCTGCAGCCCCTCGGCCGCCACGCGCTCGCGGGCCAGCGCCAGCTGCTCGCGGCTGAGGGTGATACCGAACACCCGAGCGCCGAACTCGCGGGCGGCGAAGCGGGCCAATCCGCCCCAACCGCAGCCGACATCCAGCAGGCGGTCGCCGGGCTTGAGCCGCAGCTTGCGGCAGATCAGGCGCAGCTTGGCCTGCTGCGCCTGGTCGATAGCCTCTTCGCCGGTCTCGAAGTAGGCACAGGAATAGACCATGTCGCGGTCCAGCCAGAGCTGGTAGAAGTCGTTGGACAGGTCATAGTGGTAGGAGATGGCCTCGGCATCGGTCGCCTTGTCATGGGCCTCGCGTGCCGGTGTCGAGAAATCGTCCTGGCTCATTGCCCGACTGATCACATCGCCGATACGGATGACCTCATCCACCGGCCCGTGCAGGTCGATCTGACCTTCGACATAGGCGGCGCCAAGCACATCCAGGCTGGGGCTGGCCAACTGAGTGACGAGGCTGGGGTCCCTGATGACCAGCGTGACGGAAGGGGCGGGGCCGATGTCGATCTCCTTGCCATCCCACAGCTGCAGTTTCAGTGGCACGGCGAGTTCTTTCAGGGCCGGTAGCAATGTCGCCAGCATGCTCGATCTCCTATCTGTGCATCCGTGAAAAATCCTAGACCATGAAATCGAAACTGTAGGCTATGGTGATGATAGTTTCATGCAATGGCCTGAACGGCGGCGAACGTGCGCTTGACGGCTTAACTCGTCGGCCTGGTCCAGAAGGGGCGTTATGCAGCAGTCTCCCTCACGTGTGCTGATCCTGGTTGCCAGCGGCCCCAGCACCCCCGCCCGTTGCGCCGCGCCATTCCACATCGCGACGCTGCTCGCCTGCATGGATGCCGAGGTCACCCTCTACCTCACCGGAGAAGCCACGCAGCTGGCGCACCCCGAGGTCGCCGCAACGCTGCGTGCGGTGGACGGGGGCGAGCCGTTGCTGCACTTTATTCGCAATGCCAAAGCGGCGGGCGCGCGGCTGCTGATGTGCCGCCAGCCCGGCGCCCAGTTGGAAGCCACCGCGCTGATCGCCGAGCTGGACGACATCTCCAGCGGTGGCGAGCTGGCGCAGATGATCCTGGAGTACGAGCGGGTGCTGACCCTATGAATGTGCAGGGCCTGGAATTTCCCGACACGCTGCGTTACGCGCCGGAGCACAGCCTGTGGCTGCGCGAGGAAGCCGACGGCAGCGTCACCCTCGGCCTGACAGCCTACGGTTGCGCGCTCTACGGCCAGATATTCGCCTTTACTCCCAAGCGCGTCGGCGCCCGCATCGAGCGCGACCGCAGCTTCGGCGTGGTGGAATTCGCCAAGGCCGCGTCCTCGGCACGTTGTCCACTTAGCGGCACGCTGTTGGCGGTGAACGAAGCGCTGCTGAAGCGCCCTGGGCTGATCAACCAGGACTGTTACGGCGAAGGTTGGATGGTCCGCCTGCAGCCCGAGATGTGGGCTGCTGTGCGCGACGCCTTCCCACTGGGTGAAGCAGCCCAGCCGGCAATCGCCGAACGCATGCGCCTGGACAACTTCGACCCGGCCAACGCCCATGTGCAGGCGTTGCAGTGGAAGTAACGGTGCTGCAGGCTGCACGGTACGGTGGGCTTCAGCCCACCGCTTCCATGCAAGCCCCGATGCCGCGATGGTTGCTCCGAGCGCTCAGGACTAATCCGGCGTCGAATAGCCCAGCAGTTGTTCGCAGCTTTCCTTGATCGCCTGATCGAGCTGGCGGATGCAGAGCTCGATCGCCATATCGCGGGTGCGCTTGTTCGACCATTCCAGTTCTGCCAGCGTCTCGAGGTCCTGATGGCCATTCTCGTTGACCAGCATTCCATGCCGTACCGTCAACGTGCGGCCCTGCAGACTCAGCTGCACCGGGTCCCGGCCCACCAGCGAAGCACCTGCCGTCAACAGGCAATCGATATGGTCTCGCAGTGCATGAAACGCACGCCGCTCATCGATCCGATCGTTCACAAAGGTCTCTCCCATCCCTGGAAAGAAAAACGCTGATTGTGACGCGCTTCGCACGATAAGTGGATGGCTTTTTGATATCGCGATATGGGTCAGACTGTCGCACACCGATCTGGCGGCTGGAGAGAGGGTGGAGGCGAGGGAGATTGGCGGAAGGCAGTGAGAGTCGAACTCACCCGGGAGCGGCTGCCGCCCCCAACCGGGTTTGAAGCCCGGCCGCAGCACCGGCTGCGATTGCCTTCCTTATTGATTTACAAAGGATTTTCTAGCCCTGAGCGAGAGTCAGAAGCTGGAGAGTCGAAGAAGTGTCGAAAATCCCGAGCGGGGCCAAAGGCTAACACGTCCTGCAGGTGATCGGGAGCCAGATGGGCATAGCGCATCGTCATCGCCAGGGTCGAGTGGCCCAGGATCTTCTGCAGCGTGAGGATGTTGCCACCGTTCGCAATGAAGTGTGATGCGAAGGTGTGTCGCAGCACATGGGATTTCTGTCCTGCGGGCAGCTTGAGCCCGGTTCGGACAACGGCCTCATCGAACCGGTCACGGCAGTTGCTGAAGGCACCATGCTCCCGTAGATGATCGCGAATCCGCTCTGCCAGCATTGGGTCAATCGGCACCACCCGACGCCGCTTCGACTTCGTGTTCACGAACTGAAGCATCCCATCGCCCACCCGGCTGATAGTTAGCCCTTGTGCCTCACCCCACCGGCAGCCCGTCACCAGACAGATCATGGCGATCAGCTCGACATGCGGATGCGTCATGCTACGCAGCACCTGGAACAATCGATCAATCTGAGTACCGTCCAGGTACGACAGTTCTCGCTCCTGCAGGCGGATGGCGCGGAGTAGGGCGAGAGGGTTTTCGAACTCTATCTCACCGAGGCGCCGCAGCTCATTGAACAACGCACGAAGATAAGAGAGTTCGTTGTTCAGGGTCTTCGGGCTGATGCCTGAAGCGATCCGCTTAGCGCGGTACTCCGCGAAATCCGTCGCCGTAAACGTAATGGCTACCGGGTCTTTCAGGCGCTCGACCATGCGATCCATGATGACGCGACGGCCTTCATAGTCGGCCAGCGACCTACCATGCAAACGGCCCCAGCAATCCACCAGCTCGGACAGACGTCGGCGATCCTTGGGCTTGGGTGACCATTGGGGGCTTTCGATCAGCTTGGATCGGCACGTCGCCTCGAATCGTTGCGCTTCGCCCTTGGTCTTGAATGTCTTGCGGAACCGCTTGCCCTTGATCGGCTCAACATCGACCCGCCACCGGCCATCAGGCAGTTGGTTAATTGCCATCAGACAGCACGCCCCCACCGCACATGACGCTCTTGCAGCAGGGTCTTGATGTGCTTGTACAGGTCGCGCTCGCTCATGTCCTTAGAGGCGTAATGGTCGCGAATCACCGGCCAGCATTCCCATTCGCGCAGCCGATCGAAGGCTTGCTTAGCGCCCACTCGCTCCCGCGCCAGCAGGCTTACGAAGTTTCCCAGGAACAGCTCGACGTTCTTGCCACTGAAGCCGCGGCTGGTCTTGTAGTAACGCTTGTATTCCGTTTCATCGACCAGCGAATCAACGGGCAAATCGACACGCACATCATCACGAATGAGTGTCCAGATCGGCTCATATTGTCCAGGACGATGCAGCAACTTGAATTGGCGCAGGCCGTAGCGCCACAGGCCATCGAGATGAGGTGCAAGGGCTGCGAACGAATCGGTCTCGATGGCTTCGCCAGTCTTAGCGCTGATTGAGCCGCTAGCGAACTGCTGAATGACCGAATGGTGATAGCGCAGCTCGACACGCCACACATCCGATTCAGGATCGTAGTTATCTGGATCGGTCGCATCGAATGAATCCCGGCGACGCCAGACGCTTTCCCAGAAATCGAGCTTGTCATGAGCGCGAGCCTGGAGCGTCTTGTTGTAGATGCCGAGTTGCACACCACTAGCGGAACCAAACAAGAAGGATTGGCCCTTGCCATAGGTGGCAGACTCCATCGTCCACTGAATTTCCTTGATGCCTGAAATATCGCGTACAGCGCGTGCGCGGCAGTGCATGTGGGCGGTCAGGTCAGCGGGAGGCGCCCAGCCTTGAATATCCAACGCGAGGTGGACGGCGCATTGATTGCGTTCGCGATGGGTCATCACGGCAGCAGCGTAATAATCCATACGCTCTTGCAGGCGCTCGGGCGACAGCGCGTCGATGGCATGGGGCGACACCTCAATTTTCAGGTGTGGCCCGATTTGCTCCAGCTTGGCGTTGAAGTTCTTGATCAGCAGGATGAAGCCGAGGTCGGCGTTCTGCAGCTTGTATTGGTAGCCGGAGTCACGGCCAACACGTCCTGCATGCCAGAACTCACCGGCGAACTCGACCATGACGCCCGGTTTCTCGAAAAGCGCCATGATTTCCGGGCGAATCAGCCCACGGTACAACTGGCGGACCGTATCAACGCCACACCGGAGCAAACGGACCTTCGATAGATCGGTGATCGCTGCCGTACCCGGATCGACAAATAGCCGCCCATCCCTGGAAGGAATTCCGCTTACCCGATCCAGTCTTGCTTGATCCTTAACGCGCATTCTTGAATCTCCAACAATGTCCATTAACGGACGGTTTCAACTCTGTTTATCTGACGTGCTACAGGGACGTCAGCGCGCGAGCACGCCGGCTCGTGCCTCGCCGTGCGTGCAGTGACGCGCTGACGGTCATCACCACAGGAAGCGCCCCTTTTCGTAAGGAACGCGAGTGAAGTTGCTTCTGGCCTGTTGCTGGGCAGGTTCGTAGGTCGGCGCAGACAGGGGCTGCGGCTGCTGGCCTCTCGGATCTTGGGTCGAGCCACGGTCCGGCTTGGTGTCGTCGAAGTAACCGTTCTGGACCACGGACATGCAGAACTGAAACGACACCTCTAGGCGCGTGCCTTGCTGGGTGTTGCAGCGACACCCAGTCACCGCTCCCTCACTGACCGCGATCTCCATTCGGGAGTGATTGCGAGACAGCAATCGACTGTCGGTTGTCGAAATGCACACCGGTTTAGGAAAGGTTTGCGGGCTGGTCAGCCCGTCGTAAATCGGGGCGGATGCAGGGAGATCCTTCACACGCGGAACCCGCCTGCCGAGATATTGCTCGACGGTCAGGGGAGCGGATTGCTGACCCTCAGACGCCGCGGGCCGGATGAACGCGCCCACGGTGTCGCGCACCTGATCGACCATGCTTCCGGACGGCGCGCCAGTGGCAGCCGGCGCGACCTTCTCGGCGTTGTAACGCTCATAGGCGCGATAGACGAGGATGCCCGCACCGAGGATCACGCACAGCGCCAAGATGAACTTCGTTGGCACCTTGGTCTGGAAGTGGTGCTTGGCGTTGGTGCTGGTGTAGGCACCGAAGTAGCGCTTATCCAGGCGCAGCGATTTCTTGTCGGCGTCCTTGAAGCTGGTTTTGACTTCGACCTTTTCCACCACCACTTCGGATTCGAAGCGCAGCAGCTGGGCCGACTTGAACACGCGCCAGTAGTGGATATGGCTGTTACACAGGCGGCGCAGGTGCACATCCAGATAGCGCGGGTCCTGCGTGACCAGATGCACTTCGTGGCCTTGGTGACGCATGGTCTCGAAGCGGGTGATGTGTTCCGGTGGCCTTGCTCTCGGATCGCGTGCGCCGAACCAGCCCTGGGCTTCGTCGACGACGATGACCGCATCGCTCGGAAGCTCGAACCACTTTTCGGGGTCTTCGAACTCGAACCACTGCGCTTGTAGCTGATCCGGCTTAAGGCCGTTGATGTTGTGGAAGTAGACCACCCGGCCTTCGGCATGGGCCTTCTGGTCCACTTCGCGGATGGTGTTGAGGGTCTTGCCGTGGCCGGGCTTGCCGGTGCGGATAACGAGCATGGCGCCTCCTTAGGCTTCGATGGAGGTGCCGCCCGGCTTATGCCAGACCTGATTGCGTTTGCGGTCGGTGGCCTTGTCGATCCCGGCCAGGATGAAGCGCGTGGAGATCGCCGCGAAATACAGGTTGACCACCACATCGAACTTTGCCAACCCGAGAATCCCCTGGATCACCGGCCCCACATCACCCATCAGGCCGAACAGGTAGTCCTGAGCCTGGCCGATGATCAGGTTGAAGCCCATATAGGTGACGAAGCCGAAGCCGATCATCTTCAGCACCATTTTCACCAGCGGGCCAAGGACGATGACGAGCATCTGAACGATGAACAGGAAATGCATCACTGACCTCCTACGGAGCGACCGACGTAAAGCGCGGCAAGCACGGTGGCCACAGCCACAAACAAACCGCTCAGATCACTGGCGGCACGGCATAGCGGTTCGTAGCTGATTTCAAAGGAGCGCCCACCGGCCATGGTCAGGCTGAACTTCTCAGCGGCGGGGCAAGTGGATGGCAGAAAGCGGGTGCCCTGGTTGACGAACGAAGGCACATCGATCACGCCGTTGCCTTCATTCAGCTCGAACTTGTCGCCAGTAACGGCCGCTTCGATGGCGGGCTGGTTTTTCTCAAAGTCGGCCTGTTCTTCAGCGTGGCAGCGCAGCTCTTTCTGCTGGCGAAGAATGGCGCACTGGACAGCATCGCCCTCACAACTCAGCGTTGCATCGCAGCCTTCACCGCCGACGCTCGAATCGGGCTGTTCTTCTTCGCCGTCGCCTTCCCCATCGCCGTTGCCGCCGCCACCAGAGCCACCGCCCTCTCCACCCCCCTCACCGTCGCCGCTGCCATCGCCACCGCCGTCACCACTACCTCCGCCGCCCCCGCTACCATCGCCGTCGCCGCCATCATCGCCATCACCGGGTTCGGTTGGATCAGTCGGGTCTTCGGGGTCGGTCGGATCAGTAGGGTCGCTCGGATCGGTTGGCTTGTTGGGCGAACAGAAGGTGCCGTTGTAGGTGTATCCCTCGGGACACTTATCAGTGTCGTCGGGGGGAGGCGTGTCATCGGGATTGGTGGTGCCGCCCGGATTGCCAGGGGCGTTGTAAGTATCGCCAGAGCATTCGAAACCGTTGCCGCGATACTGGTACGAACCGAACACGCCTGAAGGCGTGCCGCTGGTATAGACGTATATGTTGTTCACAACATATTGAAAGGTGTACGTGCACGAATTCGCGCAAACATCACTCGGCGGCTCTACCCGATCCGAGCCATGAACAGACTCGCGCAACTTATGCTCATGATTGATTATTGAGCCAATCGTTGACTCACAGCGGTCGGGCTCAGGAGGCGCAACGCATTCGCCGGTTTCTGAGTTGTATTCGGAACCAGCTGGGCAGGCATTGCCCAGGCGCGTGAAAGTCGAGGACATCAGGTTCGGTACGCCGTTACGCAGGAGCCGGCACCTGCCTCCAGTTGCAGAGGTCCATTCGATACTGCCAAACGTTACGACAACGCCCGAAGACGACCCTTCCTGGAGTTTCGCCGCAGCAGCAGTACAGGCGGCAGTAGGACTGCTAAAACGCTCTCCACCCGTATGGCCGGAGGTCCAATAATAATCTTCGGCCCAGGCCACATGCCCCCAGCCACAAACAACCAGCAACAGCCCTCGAATAATCCCTTTCATCCCTACACCCGCCCAAAAAACACGAGGTAAAACGCCAGGGTGGAAAGGATCAGGACGTACAGTTCGTAGCTCATTGGCGTTTCCCTTGAAGAGAAAACCCCGCCGGAGCGGGGTTTGTTTGCTTCGGCACATGCAGTGCGCGGTTTCCGGTTACAGCGCGCGGCGCATGTACTTGAACGCCATGGCGGCGATGATCACGGCGAACACCGCCCAACCGATGGTGCCGACGTCGGTGCCGGCCTCATCCAGCGCGCCGGTGGCTTCAGGCGGAACAGCCGCATAGGCCTGTTGAACGGCCAGCAGGCCGGTTGCAGCAGCGGCGCCCAGGGAGCGACGCAGGGTCTTGATGTGTTGCATGGGTGATACCTCACTGTTTCAGGACTTTTTTCAGGACCAGGAAGCCGAACACGGTGGCGAACAACACGATCGCTTCGCCCTGTAGCTCGGTGACCTGTTCCCAGGACAGTGCAGCGCCGTAGAGGCTCTGCATTTCCTCGACCGTGAGGGCCACCAGCGAGCCGGAGCAGACGGGCGAACCGTCGGCGCCTTGCAGCCAGTCACCGTCACAGGCGAGGAAATTCATGCACCGGCCTCAAGGAGGTCGGCGGCTTGTTCGAGCGGTTCGCAGTCGGGACAGACGGCGAAATGGGGCGGCAGGTTGAGGTCCGGCAGCAGATCGCTTTGCGGGGCAGGCAGCGCCATGAGCTTGCCCATGTCGTTGCCGCAGCAGTCGCAGATCACTCGGTCACTGATCAACATGGCCGCCCCTCCCCTTAGTTGGCTTTGGCCGGCTCCGGCTGGCTGCCGGCAGGCTTAGCGGGTTGTTGGGCAGGGTTCGGCTTGGGGGCTTGGGCGGTAGCGGCTTTCACCGGCTCGACGTGCAGGACGATGAACTTGCCGGCGTTCTTGGAACCGCGCTCGATCTCAGTGGTGACGCGGATCGGCTCCAGCACATCGAGGCCTTCGCAGGCGGCCCACACTTCGTCCAGGGCCTCTTCGGCCACATTCATCGACAGGATGGAAATGCCCAGGTCACGCTTGCCGTCCGGCTCGTCACCGACAAACAGCTTCACCAGCTTCACGTTGTCGAACTCAACTTTCTCAGCACTGAGAAATGCAACTTCCATGATCGAACGTGCCATTTGTGTTTCCTCTTTCCAATTGCGCGTTATTGCGCGGCTTTGCTTTCTGTAGGCCGAGCGATCCCGAACCGGTGAACTCGCAAGTTCGCCGAGGTGATCTGTTACTTGGCCTACCGGTTAAAACTTCGCGTTGTGCGTGTTCTCTAGTTGGTTAACACCAAGGGCTTTGCCCTTGTCATCCCACTCTCGCCGCCGAGGGCTCGGGAGCGCGGGGCGGTGAAGCTGCCCCACACTCACGAGCGGAGGCTGTTTCTGTTCGTGCAGGGTCAAGGGTGCGCTGCGCCCGTGCTTCCGTTCGCCGGATCGGTGAAGCGTGATCCGACGAGCCGGGAGCGCGGCCCTTGACCTGCTCGGCTTCGGTCGCGGTTTCGGCTAGAACGGGAATTGCTCGCTCGGCGCCGAGGTTGAATCTTGGTAAGCAACGCTCCACCACTTCGCGGGGCGGTCGGGTGGCGTGTGCTTCTCGCAGATAAAGGCCGGTTCCACTGTCCACTCCGAGACCAGAGGCTTCCAGGCACCACCGACGCGGCCCATTTGCAGCGTACGAATCGGCCGCGCAGAGGCGGGGCGGCATTGGGCGCAGCGTGTGGACGGGGAGGGAGCGTGTTTCGCCATTTCGCGTCTGGACCAGCAGACAGAGCAGTCGCAGTCCTGGGCGTGCGGAAGGCTTAGATAGCTGGTCGGCTTCGACATAGGTCATCCCATCCCCTGGCTTTCCGTAGACGGCGCGGATCATGCCGACCACTCCTTTTCCATCAGCTGCTGGGTCAGGAGCGCGACATTGACCATCACGTATTTGCCGACCTTGTGCGACGGGATGTAGCCGTTACGAATCCAGCCCCACACCACATCGTGCTCATTGCCCATGCGAATCCAGTCCGCGAATTCCCGCCAAGGCATCACAGGGGGCGGGCTGAGCAGGTCTTTAAGCGATAGGTTGATTCCTTCCATGTCCTCGGCCTTTGTTGCACTATGTTGGTCTTCGTTGGTGTCTGGCTTTATGGAATAAATCCATATGGACAGTATCCATATCCCGCTGATTTATGGCAATAGTCCATACCATTTATTCTGATAATGACCGCCCGGATGCTTGATAGAGCTCTTAAATTGTTGGAAGCGACGAGCCTGAAAGACCTTGCTGAGGTGAATAGCAAGGAATACGTCAGGTGGCAGAGCATCAAGCGTGGGAAAGCGCGAATGAGCGCCGAGGAGATCGAGCAGCTTGGCCTGCTTTACCCAAGCTATCGGTGGTGGCTGATCACTGGTGAGGTGATGCCCGATAAGGGCCAAACCAGCCCCGACTACGACGAGGCCAACCGAAACTTGCCCAGTCAGGACGCGGGATAGCGATCACAACGGAAGTGACTAGGCGCTGGTACGCCCGAACGACAGGGAGAAGTTAGGTATGAAGGCTGATTGGAACGACGCCCCGGACTACATCACAAGGCACCCGCGCAAAAGCCGCAGGCTAGCGAAACTGATCCCTGGTCTGATCGGCATCGTTATTACGCTAGCGGTTCTCCAGATGGCAGGCTCAGCGTTCCTACAGGGAACCGCGCAGCGCATTGCCGAAAAGCGCATCCAACCCAAGCCAACCCCGGTAGCCGAGATTACGCGTGCCGAACCAGCAGCGACCAAGGATTGGGACAGGGTGGTAGAGGAAGTGGCCGCAAGAGGTGCAACGCCTCAACCGCAAACAGCCCAGCCTCAAGCCGTTACGACAGAGCTGTCGCCCAAGCAAACCGTATTCAACGACAAAAACTACGTTCCCCAGGGCGCGACAAACATCGTTCCAGCAACACGGGTAATCCCAGAGCCGACCGTAATGAATCCATCCCGCAAAAAAGAGATTGTGGTTGTAGGTAAACAATCGCGAATAAGCGATTTTTGCCCAGGCGGAGAAGGAAGCATCATGCGGAGAAACTGCAAGTCAAGCGTTAACTTGAATGCGCGAAATTAAAAAACGTATTTTCGAGATTGAAATTAAGGAAGAAGCGTGAGTGTTAAAGTGAAATTGCTAGGCGCGTTATTTATTGGCCTTCTTTTATTGTCGTTCTCTTTGTACAGCGCTTTAGTTGGCAAATACCTTCAGTCCAGCTCTGTTCTACTGGCTATGATTTTAATGGTTTGGGTTTTACTGTTTGGATTTGATAGTTTGCAGGAGCGTTGGTATTTGGCTTCGATTCCCGCTGCTCTTGTGGTTTTATCTATATTTAACGCATTTTTAAGTAGTCCTCTTTCAGATCCCGATAGCCATAAAGAGAATATCGATTTAATAAAGCGCGCTATTGATTCTGATTCTTGTTCTCCTGAAGTTCAGTCAGATCAATTGAGGCGAGAGGCTTTCAATAAACTGAGAGCGGTCTTGGTGAAAAAATGCGCGCTTCAGAGTTACGTTGACGTTCAAAATATTACGGTTGACTTATCCAAGGCTCTTTATTTAGATCCAGTCACATCAACTCTTGATAGTATATATGGTGAGTTTACGGGTAAAAGTGAAGTAACGTGTGGTGAGATGGCTGCGCAGCTTGATTCCCTTTGCCCTGGGTTTACCAATTAATTCTCAAAGCCTAACCGAGAGAAAAAATGTCAAGTGACCGCCGTTATCAAGTATTCGTAAGCTCAACATATGAGGATTTGCGAGAAGAACGTCAAGAAGTCATGCAGGCGCTTCTTGAGCTCGACTGCATACCCGCTGGGATGGAACTTTTCCCGGCAACAGACGATGATCAGTGGACTCTTATTAAGAGAGTAATTGATGAGTGCGATTACTATATTGTAATTATTGGCGGGCGGTATGGCTCGATTGGGCCAAAAGGTATCAGCTATACGGAGCAGGAATATCGCTACGCCACAGAGACGGGTAAACCAATAATTGCATTTCTGCATAAAAATACTGAGCAGATTCCGGTTGGAAAGTCAGAATTAAATCCGGAAGCTATTCCTATGTTAAAAGAGTTTCGAGAGCTTGCGAAGAAAAAGGTATGCAAGTACTGGGAGACTCCCGCGGAGCTAGGTTCAGTAGTAAGTAGGGGCCTAATCAGATTGATCAGCACTCACCCCATGCCGGGTTGGATACGAGCTGACAAGGCTGCCTCAGCGATTGCGGCTGAGGAGGTTCTGCGTTTGAAAAAGACTATCGAGGAGCTCCAAAATAAATTGGATGAAACTCAGCTCTCTGCGCCTAGGGGAAGCGAAGATCTTGCGCAAGGTGAGGAAATTTTTCCAGTAAGTTACAAGTATGAAGCGATTGATCAAGACTTCGAAGCGTGGGAGTTCGACTTTACCTCAGCCTTTGCATGGAACGATATATTCGAAAGCATTGGACCGTTAATGCTAGACGAAGCAACAGATGAGAAAATCCGAAATGGATTAAACCAAATGGTGCGTGAGCGGTTGCTTCATGACGATGATTATAAAGAGCAACGAGAGGGCTATTCGAATCTTAGGAATTTTTCTATTAACAGCCATGATGAGCAGACAATAAAAATACAACTGCGGGCACTGGGACTAATAGAGCAAAGCAAAAAAGCGAGAAGTGTAAAAGATACCAGAACTTTCTGGAGTCTTACCACCTATGGTGATTCAGTGCTTGTTCAGTTGAGAGCTATTCCAAAAGGCGTGTATAGGATAGTAGAACGTGATTTGGTCGCTAATAACGATCAAGCCGACGCCGAATGTGCATCTATGAGTTAGTCGAGGGGTGTCGAAAAACTGTCGAGAACTCTTGCCAGCAATAGCCAAAAATTGCCGAAATCGTGGGGCATATGAAGCTCGCTGACCAGCACAGGCCGATGAAGCCCAGCAACGAGCAACCCAGTGACAGGATTTGAAGCCCGGCCGCACCACCGGGTGCGATTGCCTTCCTTATCTGGTCTTGATGTGGGAAAGGAAGCGGGGACCAGCCTACCCCAGGGCTGACTGGATCGCCAAGGCGCTGTCCTGGCGGACTTTGCGTTCGTTGCCGAAGCGGCGGGTGAGGCCGATGCGGTCGAAGTGTTCGAGCAGCTGGATGCTGCGTTTGCGGCCGAGCTGGATGCGGTCGCGGAAGGCGGCGGCGCGGATCACGCCGCTTTGCGCTTCCAGTTGCAGTACATGCCCCGCGAGTTGGCGAATGGTGAACTCGGGGTAGAACAAATCTTTCACCACCTGTTGCAGCAGGCCGAGACGGGCGAGCTTGCGTAGCAGGTTGCGCATCTGCATTTCGTCGACGCCGAGGTCGCGGGCCAGGTCGCGGACCCAGGGTGGGTCGAAATGGCCGGCTTCGAGCAATGGCCACAGGCGCGCTTTCAAATCTTCTTCCGCATCGCTCAGGCGCACCCGGTGATCGGGGCGGTGCAGCCACGGGCCGCTGGTCTCGATGCGGCCGGCGGCCAGTGCCTGTTCCAGCAGGGCGATGAACACCGGCCGCTCCAGCTGCGGCAGGGCGTAGCGACGCAGGCGGTCGCGGTCGGGGCCAAGTTCGTCGGGTTGTTCTTCGTGAAAACGCTGGAGTGCGTCGAACAGCTCGGTTTCGAGTTCGCGCCAGCGGGCCTGGTCGAACAGCCGTGGGCCGAGTCGGGTGCCGACTTCCAATACGCCGTGGGGTAGCTGCCAGCCTTCGCGCGGACGGTTGAACTGGCGTTCCAGGCCTTGCGGGTCGATGCCATTGCTGGCGCTGGAGAGCAGTGGCGGCAATGCCTGCTCCAGGCTCGGCTGGTTGAGGGCGCGAAGTTGCTCCAGCCGCGCGCCACGACGGCGATTGCGTGGCGGTGCAAAGGGGTCGAGCACACGGCCACCGCCAAGGGTGCGCTGGGCGGACTGGTCGCGCAGGACGATGCGGTCGCCATTTACCGCGTGGCTCGGTGCGTTGAGCAGTAGCTGGGCGAAGGCGCGTTCGCCCGGCGCCAGGCTCGTGCCTTCGAGCAGGGCGACGCGGGCGGTGACGTCCTGGGCGCCGAGGTGCACGTGCACGGGCGTCCAGTGCTTGAGTTCGTGGGCTTCGCCGGGCAGCAGCTGGAAGTCGACGTCGACGCGTTGGGTCGGCGCGTGCAGCAGTGGGTGCAGCAGCCAGTCGCCGCGATGGATCTGCTCCACGGCCAGCCGCTCGCCGGCAAGATTCAGGGCCACGCGCTGGCCGGCATGGGCTTCGTCCGCTTCGCGGTTCTGCGCGTGCAGGCCGCGGACGCGCACGCGTTTGCCGGCGGGGCCGAGAAGCAGTTCGTCGCCGATTCGCACGCGCCCGGCAAAGGCGGTGCCGGTGACCACCACGCCAGCGCCGGTGACGCTGAAGGCGCGGTCGATGGCCAGGCGGAAGTAGCCGGTGTCGCTGCGGGCGGCGGTGCGCGCGGCTTCGTCGATCAGCGCGGCGCGCAGGGCGTCGACGCCATCGCCGCGGATGCTGGAAACCGGAAAGATCGGCGTTCCGGCCAGTGCTCCGGCGGCCATCAGGTTTTCGATCTGTTGCTCAACTTCGGCGATGCGCGCCGGCTCGACGCGATCGATCTTGGTCAGCGCCACCAGTGCCCTGCGGATGCCGAGCAACTCGACGATGGCCAGGTGTTCACGGGTCTGCGGCATCACGCCGTCATCGGCAGCCACCACCAGCAGTACGCAGTCGATGCCGCTGGCGCCGGCCAGCATGTTGTGCACGAAGCGCTCGTGGCCCGGCACGTCGATAAAACCGGTGAGGCTGCCTTCGCCGAGGTCGGCGTAGAGGTAGCCGAGATCGATGGTGATGCCACGCTCGCGCTCCTCGCGACGGCGGTCGCCCTGTTGCCCGGTGAGGGCGTGGAGCAGTGCGGTCTTGCCATGGTCGATATGGCCGGCGGTCCCGACGATCAACGGGCCAGCTCCTCTTGCAGGTGCGCCAGTTGCTGGAGGAAGGCCGGCTCGTCGTCCAGTTGGCGCAGGTCGAGCCAGAGGGCGTCGTCGTCGATGCGCCCGAGCACCGGAATCGGCAGGCAGCGCAGCGCTTCTTCAAGCTGGCGCAGGCTGCGGCCGCGCAGGCGCTTGGGCTGCTGCGGGCGGAGGCACAGGGCGGCGCTGGGCAGACGGGCTACCGGCTGCGCGCCGCTGCCGATCATGCCCAGGGCATCGGTTACTGCGACTTGCCAGCTCTCGCCGAGCACGGCTCCCAGCGCCGGAGCGATGCGTTCAGCCTGGGTGCGGATCTCCGCCTGCGGGCGGCTGAGCAGGCGCAGGCTGGTGAGGCGTTCGGCCAGGCGGTCGGGGTCGCGATAGAGGTTGAGCACCGCTTCCAGCGCCGCAAGGGTCAGCTTGTCGACGCGCAGGGCGCGCTTGAGCGGGTTCTTCTTGATCTTCTGGATCAGCGCCTTGCTGCCGACGATCAGCCCGGCCTGCGGGCCGCCGAGCAGCTTGTCGCCGCTGAAGGTGACGATGTCGGCGCCGTCGCGCAGCGCTTCCTGCACCGTCGGCTCCTTGGGCAGGCCCCAGCGCGAGAGGTCGAGCAGGCTGCCGCTGCCCAGATCCTCCAGCAACGGCAGATCGTGAGCATGGGCGATGCGCGCCAGCTCGGCGGTGGCGACGCTGGCAGTGAAACCCTGCACGCTGTAGTTGCTGGTATGCACGCGCATCAACAGCCCTGAGCGCGGGTTGATGGCCGCTTCGTAATCCTTGGCGTGGGTGCGGTTGGTGGTACCGACTTCATGCAGCTTCACGCCGGCGCGGGCCATGATGTCCGGGATGCGGAAGGCACCACCGATCTCGATCAGCTCGCCACGGGAAATGATGCCTTCCTTGCGTGCGCCGAGGCTGTTCAAGGCCAGCAGCACGGCGGCGGCGTTGTTGTTGACCACGGTGACCGCCTCGGCGCCGGTCAGCTCGCGGATCAGTCCTTCGATGAGGTCGTCGCGATCGCCGCGCTTGCCGGTGGCGAGATCGAATTCCAGGTTGAGTGGATAGCGCGCCGCAAGGGTGATCGCCTCGATGGCCTCATCCGGCAGCAGGGCGCGACCGAGGTTGGTGTGCAGCACTGTGCCGGTGAGGTTGAACACTCGGCGCACGCGGCTCTTGTGCTGGCTGGCCAGGCGTTCGCCAGCGCGCCCGGCGAGCACCGCTTCGGACAGTTCCAGCGCGGCCAGCTGGCCACGGCGAGCCGGTTCGCGCAGTTCGTCGAGCAGGTCGCGCAGCGTCGCCAGCAGCGCCTGACGACCATAGCGCTGCTGCAGTGGCTGGCAGGCCGGATCGCGCAGCAGCTTGTCCACCGAGGGCAGATGGTTGCTGCTCATGCATCGCCTCCCGGCGCCAGCAGCAGGTTCGGCGCCTGCCGGTTGTAGCCCTGCTCGGCCAGCAGCAGGTCGAGGTCCAGCGTCGCCAGGTCGGCGGAGAGGCTTTCGCCGTCCGGTGCCAGCTCCAGATAGAGCTGCTTGAGGTAGCCGTTGCATTCCGGGCAGGCCTCGGCCTTGATGCCGTTGGGCGAGCCTTCGAAGTGCAGGTAGTCGAGCTTCTTGGTGCTGCGGCAGTGGCTGCATTTCAGGCGCACGTAGTGCCATTCGCAGGCGCACAGGGAGCAGACCAGGTAGCGCAGGCCGTTGAGCTGCCCGCGGTGGCGAATCACCCCGGCCATGGGCGGTGCGCCGCAGCAGGGGCAGAGGGTCTGGTCTTCGCGTTCGCGCAGGTCGGAGAGGTCGAGCTGGAGCAGCCAGTGGGTCCAGGCCAGTTGCAGCGCGGCGCCGAGAAAGGGCACCAGCGCCGGCGGCAGGCTGTTGTACTGGCCACTGACCAGCGCCACGGCCCAGGCCTTGCGCTGGCCGCTGTCGGCGCGGCGCAGCTGGTCGATGGCAGCGATGACCGACAGGTTGTCCGGCACCGCGAAGGCATCCAGCCAGGCATCTAGCAGCGGCAGCCACGCCCCTTCGCGCACCAGGGTGTCGGCGGCCAGCGGCGGCATGGCGTGCTTGAAGCATTCGCGGGTGCGCGCAGGGTCGAGCGGTGCGCTGGCAGGCGGGTTGTCCAGCACCTGCTGCTGAGCCTGGCATACGCCGGCGAGCAGGCGCAGGTAGTCGGCCAGCGGATGATCTTCGGCGAGCTTGGCGAGGCGCGCGCTGCGCAGGGCGAACAGATCGCGTGGTGGCAGGTTGGTGAAGGGTGGTTTGCTGGCAGCGGCTTCGATCTGCCCGGGCTCTAGAATGGTGCCTGCCACGCAGGACTCCTTTTCTTGTGGTTATGCCGAACAGCATAGTCCGTCACGGTTATAGCTCGGCTTTCGATGGCATGCACGGGCGAAGATTCCCGCGGCGGCGGGAATCTCCGGCGTGCTTGGCGGCGCTTACTTGCGCTGGTTGATCTCCCGGTACCAGGCCGGATGGTGCTTGCGCGCCCAGGCCCGGCTGACGGTGCCGTAGAGCATCGAGCCCATCGACCCCTTGATCCAGATGGCTGCGTAGATGTGCACGATGATGCTGACGATCAGCACGAAGGCGGCGGCCGCATGCAACAGGCTGGCCCAGCGCAGCGAGACGATGCCGAAGAAGCTGCTGAAGTACTCGCGCCAGATGACGATGCCGCTGAGCAGCAGCACCAGCATGCTGAGGATCAGCACCCAGAACAGCACCTTCTGCCCTGCGTTGTAGCGGCCGACTTCCGGCAGCTTTTCCTCGCGGTTGTGCACCACGTCGTTGATCTGCCGAAGCCACTGGCGATCCCGCGCCTCGATGCGGTTGTGTCCGGCGAAACGGATCGCCAGCCAGAGGAAGAAGACGAACATCGCGACCCCGATGAAGGGGTGCAGGATGCGCGTCCAGGTGCCGCCGCCGAACAGCCCCGAGAGGCCGAACAGCGCCGGATGGAACAGTGCCAGGCCGGACAGCGCGGCGAGCACGAAGAGAATCGCGACGATCCAGTGGTTGGTCCGTTGCGAGGGGTTGTAGCGTTCGATCTCGTTGTTGTTCATCGTTGACTCCTTGAGCGAGCGGACACCGAAGGCGGCCCCGCGAACGGGGCCGCGCGGTCAGGGTCGCGGCTCCTTGGGATCGACCACATGCACCGAAGGATCGACCTGATGCACCACGGGCTCGCTGAGCTCGGCCTTGTCGTCCTCTTCCTCGACGCGAATCGGGCCGACCCGCGTGTAGTGGAAGAAGCCGGCCAGCACCGCCGCGCCCATGCCCAGCAGGGCGAGAGGCTTGGTCACGCCCTTCCACAGGCTGACCAGCGGGCTGATGGTGGGCTCGTTCGGCAGGTCGTTGTACAGCGAGGGCTGATCGGCATGGTGCAGCACGTACATCACGTGCGTACCGCCGACGCCGTCGGGGTCGTACAGGCCGGCCTGGTCGAAACCGCGTTCCTTGAGGTCGGCGATGCGCCCGGCGGCATGCTCCTTCATGTCCTCCTTGCTGCCGAAGACGATGGCGCCGGTGGGGCAGGTCTTCACGCAGGCCGGCTCCAGCCCGACCGACACGCGGTCGGAACAGAGCGTGCACTTGTAGGCCTTCTTGTCCTTCTCGGAGATGCGCGGGATGTCGAACGGGCAACCGGTGATGCAGTAGCCGCAGCCGATGCAGTGGTCCTGGTTGAAGTCGACGATACCGTTGGCGTACTTCACGATCGCCCCCGGCGCCGGGCAGGCCTTGAGGCAACCCGGGTCGGCGCAATGCATGCAGCCGTCCTTGCGGATCAGCCATTCGAGGTTGCCGCTGCCGGGGTTCTCATACTCGGCGAACTTCATCACCGTCCAGGATTCGGCGGTGAGGTCGATCGGGTTGTCGTAGGTCCCGTGGCTGGTGCCGACCTCGTCGCGCAGGTCGTTCCATTCCGAACACGCCACCTGGCAGGCCTTGCAGCCGATGCACTTGGAGGTGTCGATCAGTTTCGCCACTTCGCCGATCTCGCGGATCGACGGCCGCTCGGTGGTCGTGGCGGAGCGGGCAATCACGTCTTGAGTAGCCATCATGCCTTCTCCACGTTGACCAGGAACGACTTGAACTCCGGCGTCTGGGTGTTGGCGTCACCGACGAACGGCGTCAGCGTGTTGGTCAGGTAACCGTTGCGCGCAACGCCGGCGAAGCCCCAGTGCAGCGGGATGCCGATCTGGTGCACGGTTTTGCCGTCCACCGTCAGCGGCTTGATGCGCTTGGTCACCACCGCCACCGCCTTGATATAGCCGCGGTTGGACGACACCTTGACCCGTTCGCCGGCGGCGATGCCGAGCTCCTTGGCCAGCACCTCGCCGATCTCGACGAACTGCTCGGGCTGGGTGATCGCGTTGAGCCGGCAGTGCTTGGTCCAGAAGTGGAAGTGCTCGGTAAGGCGGTAAGTGGTCGCTGCGTAGGGGAACTCGTCGGCGCTGCCGAACAACTCCATGTCGTTCTTGAACACCCGTGCGGCGGGGTTGCTGATCGCCTGGCGATTGTCCGGATGCAGCGGGTTGCGCCCGATCGGCGTTTCGAACGGCTCGTAGTGCTCGGGGAATGGCCCCTCGTTCATCTTCTCCACGGCGAACAGCCGCGCCACCCCTTCGGGGTTCATGATGAAGGGGTTCATGCCATCTTCCGGACGTGAATCGACCTTGAAGTCCGGCACGTCAGTGCCGCCCCACTTGCCGCCGTCCCACCAAACCAGGCGCTTCTTCTGGGCATCCCATGGATTGCCGGCCGGATCGGCCGAGGCGCGGTTGTAGAGGATGCGCCGGTTGGCCGGCCAGGCCCAGGCCCAGCCAAGCGTCTGGCCCATGCCGTAAGGGTCGGCGTTGTCGCGACGGGCCATCTGGTTGCCGGCCTGGGTCCAGGAGCCGCAGAAGATCCAGCAGCCACTCGAGGTGGTGCCGTCGGCGCGCAGCAGGCCGAAGCCGGCCAGCAACTCGCCGGCCTTGGCCAGCTGGGCGCCGGTCTGCACGTCGAAGACGTCGGCCAGTGCCTTGCCGTTGTACTCCTGGGCGATTTCCTCTGCGGTCGGTTCTTCCGGCTGGCGATAGGCCCAGTCGATGTTCAGCAGCGGTTCGGCATAGGCACCGCCTTCCTTGCTGTAGAGCTCGCGCAGGCGATGGAACAGCCCGCCCATGATCACCACGTCGGTCTTCGCCTGGCCTGGCGGCTCGGCGGCCTTCCAGTGCCATTGCAGCCAGCGGCCGCTGTTCACCAGCGAGCCGTCCTCCTCGGCGAAGCAGGTGGTCGGCAGGCGGAACACCGTGGTCTGGATGCTGGCGGTGTCCACGTCGTTGTACTCACCGGCGTTGCGCCAGAACTCCGAGGTCTCGGTGGCCAGCGGGTCCATGATCACCAGGTACTTGAGCTTGGCCAGCGCCGCGCTCACCTTGGCCTTGTTGGGGAACGAGGCGATGGGGTTGAAGCCCTGGCAGAAATAGCCGTTGACCTGCCCCTGGTACATCATGTCGAACACCTTGAGCACGTCGTAGCCGGGGATATCCAGCTTCGGCAGCCAGTCGTAGCCCCAGTTGTTCTCCGCCGTGGCGTTCTTGCCATACCAGGCCTTCATCAGGCTGACATGGAATTTCTCGTAGTGCTGCCAGTACGACAGCTGCCCCGGGCGCAGCGGCTTGGCGGTGCGTTTGGCGATGTACGCGGTGTAGTCCTGCTCGGCCTCCAGCGGCAGCGTCATGTAGCCCGGCAACAGGTTGGAGAGCAGTCCCAGGTCGGTCAGGCCCTGGATGTTGGAGTGCCCGCGCAGGGCATTCATGCCGCCACCGGGCATGCCGATGTTGCCGAGCAGCAGCTGCACCATGGCGCCGGTCCGAATCATCTGCGAGCCCACCGAGTGCTGCGTCCAGCCCAGGGCGTACATGATGGTCATGACCTTGCCCGGGGCCGAGGTCTCGGCGATGGTTTCCCAGATCTGCAGCATCCTGTCCTGCGGCGTGCCGCAGATGTTGCTGACCACCTCCGGTGTATAGCGGCTGTAGTGCTGCTTGAGCAGGTTATAGACGCAGCGCGGATGGGTGAGGCTCTTGTCGACGCGGGCGAAGCCGTCCTCGTCCAGCTCGTAGCTCCAGGTGGATTTGTCCGGGTAGCTGCGCTTCTCGGCGTCATAGCCATTGAACAGGCCGTCCTCGAAACCGAAGCCTTCCTTCACGATGAACGAGACGTCGGTGTAATTGACCACGTACTCGTGCTGGATCTTGTCGTTTTCCAGCAGGTAGTTGATCAGCCCGCCGAGAAAGGCGATGTCGGTACCGGTGCGGATCGGCGCATACATGTCAGCCACCGAGGCCGAACGGGTGAAGCGCGGATCGACCACGATCAGCCGCGCCTTGTTGCGCGCCTTGGCTTCGGTGACCCATTTGAAGCCGCACGGGTGCGCTTCGGCGGCGTTACCGCCCATGATCAGGATCAGATCGGCGTTCTGGATATCGCTCCAGTGATTGGTCATGGCGCCGCGGCCAAACGTCGGGGCAAGACTTGCCACCGTCGGGCCGTGTCAGACACGTGCCTGGTTGTCGAATCCCAGCATGCCGAGCGAGCGCACCACCTTGTGGGTGATGTAACCGGCCTCGTTGGAGGACGCCGAAGCGGCGAGGAAGCCCGTGCTCAGCCAGCGGTTGACGGTCTGGCCCTTGTCGTTGCGCTCGATGAAGTTGGCGTCGCGGTCGTCCTTCATCAGTCGGGCGATACGGTCGAGGGCTTCGCTCCACTCGATGCGCTTCCACTCGTTGCTGCCGGCTTCGCGGACTTCCGGATGGGTCAGGCGGTTGGGGCTGTGAACGAAGTCCAGCAGGCCGGCGCCCTTCGGGCAGAGCGTGCCGCGGTTGACCGGGTGATCGGAGTCGCCTTCGATGTGGATGATGTTCTGTGCGACGTTCTTGCCGCCGCTGCCCTGGCTGTAGAGGATCAGCCCGCAGCCGACGGAGCAGTAGGGGCAGGTGTTGCGGGTTTCACGGGTGTTGGTCAGTTTGAAATGCCGGATCGACTCGGCATACGCCGTCGGCGGGGCCATGCCCAATGCCGCCATGCTCGACGCCCCAAGGCCCACACCGCAGACCTTGAAGAACTGTCGACGGTTCATGTCCATCGGAGGTTCTCCTTCTTATCAGGCTGAAACGCCGATGCTTTGCCGGCGTCTGCTAAAGCAGCTTAGCCAAACTTTCGGAAAGTGAAGGATTAATTCCGGGTGCCGCCGCTGCCCTTGCAGCCAGCCGATCGGTCAGCGGCGTGAGCACATGGCGGCTTCAGGCGCCGGTCGAGGCGGCAAGCTGGTTTTTCCATTCCCGCGGCGATTGTCCGGCTTGGGCCTTGAATGCGCGCGAAAGCGCCGCTTCGCTGCCGTAGCCGACCTCGGTGGCGATCACCTTCAGCGGCCGTCCGCGCTGCAGCGCCTTCTGCGCCAGGCGGACGCGCCAGCCCTGCAGATACTGGCCGGGCGTCTGCCCGAGCGTTTCGCGGAAGCTGGTGGCGAAGGCGCTACGCGACATTCCGGCGACGCCGGCGAGGTTGTCGAGCGTCCAGTCTTGTGCGGGCGCTTCGTGCATGGCCACCAGCGCGTTGCGCAGACGCGGATGGGCGAGGCCGGAGAGCAGGCCGCCGCTGAGCTCGTCGCTTTCCATCAGCTGACGCAGGATCTGGATCATCACCACCTCTACCAGCCGCTCCACCAGCGCCATGCGCCCGCAGCGCTGTTCGAAGGCTTCCTCGAACAGCAGTGAGAGCACCGGCTCGGCGCCCCACACGCCATTCAGCGGCAGGCAGACCAGTTCGGCCAGGGCAGAGGCGATCGGGTTGGCCCTGCCCCCCTCGAACGTCAGGTTCGCGCAGACCATGTCCACCTCGCAGTCCGGCGCGGTGATGAAGCGATGCGTCAGCGGTCGCGGGAACAGCAGCAGGCTCGGCTGCGTGACGTGCAGTGTTTCCCGGCCGTAGCGGACCTCCACCGCACCGCGGCGAATCAGGTGCAGTTGCCCGTGCACGCCATCGCTCTGCAACGTATTGATGCCGCACAGCGGCCCGGTGTTGAACACCTGGGCGCGCATCGGGAAGTGCGTCATCAGTGCGGCGAGGCGGTCAGCCATCTTTGTACTCCTGATCAATTTTCAAAGACTTTACGTCACCAATAGTTTTTCGTGCTGAGGAGAATAGCGCTTACCGGGCAACACCGCTCCGGCAACCCGAAACAGGAGTCACCATCATGTCCATCGAGAAGATTCTCTACACCGCTACTGCCACCGCCACCGGCGGCCGCGAAGGCCGCGCCAGGTCCTCCGACCAGGCGCTCGACGTGCAGCTGTCCACGCCGCGCGAGCTGGGCGGCGCCGGTGGTGCCGGGACCAATCCCGAGCAGCTGTTCGCCGCCGGATACTCGGCCTGCTTTCTCGGGGCGCTGAAATTCGTCGCCGGCAAGCAGAAGGTCACTCTGCCGGTGGATACGCGCATCACTGGGAAGGTCGGCATCGGCCAGATCCCCACCGGCTTCGGCATCGAGGCCGAGCTGACCATCAGTGCCCCCGGCGTTGCCCGCGACCTGCTGCAGAACCTGGTCGAGCAGGCCCACATCGTCTGCCCCTATTCCAACGCTACCCGCGGAAACATCGACGTCACGCTGGTCATCGCCGACTGAGCCGGACCGCCACCCTTTCGAACAGGAGACCCATGCCATGAACCCGATCACCCGTACCCTCGCCCTGCCGCTGCTGGCCATCGCGCTGCAGCCCGCCTTCGCCGCCCAGGCCGCACAACCGGTGAAGCCCGGCAGCGCCGCAGTCGCCGCACATACAGCCAGTACCATCACTACCGCCGATGGCGTGCAGCTCTACTACAAGGACTGGGGCCCGAAGGACGGCCCGGTGGTGACCTTCAGCCACGGCTGGCCGCTGAGTTCCGACAGCTGGGAATCGCAGATGATGTTCCTCGCTTCACAGGGCTATCGTGTGGTCGCTCATGACCGTCGCGGCCATGGCCGTTCCAGTCAGCCCTGGGAAGGCAACGACATGGACCACTACGCCGACGATCTGGCCGCGGTGATCGAGGCACTGGACCTGCAGGACGTGACCCTGGTCGGCTTCTCCACCGGTGGTGGCGAGGTGGCGCGCTACATCGGTCGCCACGGCACCGGGCGGGTAAAGAAGGCCGTGCTGGTCAGCGCCGTGCCCCCGATGATGCTGAAAACCGCGGATAACCCGGGTGGCCTGCCACTGGAGGTGTTCGACGGCATTCGCAAGGCCTCGCTGGAAGATCGTGCGCAGCTCTACCTGGACCTTGCCTCCGGCCCGTTCTACGGCTTCAACCGGCCGGGCGCCAAGGTTTCCCGGGGGCTGATCGACAACTGGCGAGCGCAGGGCATGCAGGCCGGGCACAAGAACACCTATGACTCCATCGCCGCCTTCTCGGCCACCGACTTCCGCGAGGACCTGAAGAAGTTCGACGTGCCAACCCTGGTGATCCATGGCGACGACGACCAGATCGTGCCGCTGGACATCTCCGGCAAGGCATCCGCAGCGCTGATCGAGGGTGCGCAGCTGATCGTCTATCCCGGTGCGCCACACGGCCTGACCGACACCCACAAGGCGCGCTTCAATCAGGACCTGCTGGACTTCCTCAGGAAATGATCGGATGCGTCGCTGTGCCGGCCGCGGTTAGCTCCGCGGCCGGTTTTTTTTGGTTCTTCGCGGACTCTGGGGGAAGAGCGAGTTGACAGTCAGGGAAGCAGGTAAATTGGCAGTCGCCAAACACACCCTCCACCTGTCCCTGCTGTCGCCGTGCATCCTATTGATC
>Ga0172372_10002958_pt1 | contig 25414 bp, 21 predicted proteins | sample LakKiv5m_2_FD_114544 | JGI IMG/M metagenome (GOLD analysis project Ga0172372, IMG submission 114544) | Freshwater microbial communities from Kabuno Bay, South-Kivu, Congo - kab_092012_9.5m | ecosystem: Environmental > Aquatic > Freshwater > Lake | place: Democratic Republic of the Congo...
AGAAGGAAGTCATCAGCTTCGTCAAGGCGCTTGACGAGTACGACGACTGCCAGCGCCTCTACGTGGCGCTGGCCTAGCAGGATGCTGCAAAACCCTCCCGTCGCATGCTCGCCCCCCCGGGCCGGGGTCGCCGCCGCTCGTCAGTCGCGTGTCTCGACACGCTCCCTCCTCGCGAATCGCGCGTCGAGCGCGCTCGTCAACCGCGGCCCGGCTGAGCTTCGCCTGCTCGGTCCGGCTTTCGCAGCAGCCTGCTAGCCCCTCACGCCCGACGCCGGCCCATCAGGAACCCGAGCGCGACCAGCCCGAGCCAGCCGGCGCTCCGCGGAGCGGTGCTGCAGCCGACGAGGTCGAGGTCGGCGAGCATCATCTCCTTGAGCTTCTGCTCGGGCACGTCGCCGAAGAGGCCGCCCTTGGGCAGCTGACCCTGCACCCAGTCCAGGGCGTAGGCGTCACATTCGCCCTCCAGGAAGCTGCCTTCCCCAGGGAAGGTGCCCTTCTCGCCGCCGGCGGTCTCCCAGGAGATGTACCACTGGTGGCAGGCGTCTTCGCCGGCCACGGGCTCGTCGGCCACGTACAGGCCCTGCTCGGGCTCGCCCACCAGGAGCGTCATCGGGGTCTCGATGCCGTCCCGGACGACCTCGATCACCGCGGGGGCGTCGTCGTCCCCCCAGTCCGCGTACCAGCCGTGGCCGATGTCGGTGCCGTCCGTGAAGCTGCGGCTGGTGGAGTCCTCGATGGCCATCCGCACCGGAGGATCCCCCTCCTTCAGCTCCCCGGACGCGAAGTCCTGGGTGTAGTAGTTGCCGATCTGGCCGCCGCCCATCTCGTTGAAGCCGCCGGACATGATGTTGGCCCGGTGACCGTCGTGGGAGCACATCCAGCCCGACAGGACCGCGTTGCGAGCGTCGGGGTAGCCCATGGCGATGTTCTCGCCCATCGCGCCCGCCGAGTCGGTGTAGAAGCGGGCGATCCGCTCCCAGGTGTCCGTTCCGTCGCAGGACTCGTGCTGGAAGCAGCCGTTCTCGCTCATGTCCTCGGAGTGGTAGATGGCGGCGTCGGTCAGGTCCAGGTCGATGTACAGGGGGGGCTTGGCGGTGAGCTCGTCCTCGGAGAAGTCGTCCGTGCTGCAGCCACCGGCGGTGTAGTCGATGCCGAACGCGTCCGGGGCGACCCGGGCGGCGTTGGTCCAGAGCACGATGGCCCGGTCGTTCGCCGTGGGTACGCCGTCCTCGCGGACGTCGCCGTAGCCGGCCACCGCAGAGAGCAAGAGGAGGTTGGAGAGTTCCATGCTCAACCCCGGGGTAGACGGCGCCGGATGACCTCCGCGGCCCGCTCGTAGGAACGTTCGATCTCGGAGAGGATGACCCGCTCGATGGCGCCCCCGACGAAGGGGATGGCCACCTCGATGTTGCCCTCGATCACCCGCTCGCAGCCTGGCGGGGCGGGCACCACCCGCGACGTGCCCTGGCACCGGACCTTGTCCGGGAGGAGCTCGGAGAGCACCCGCCAGCTGGTGGTCATCGCGGCGTTGTCCTGGTCGATCTCCTGTACGTAGGAGAGGCGCGTCTGGCCCAGGGCCTTCTGCGCGACCACCGGCAGCTCGCGACGCGGCGCCACGCGGGTGCGGCTGAACGCGCGCGAGCCCTCCACGCGCTCCTCGAGCACGGTGAAGTCCACCTCGGCGGCGGACCGGATCTCACGCTCCAGCTCCGGGTCCCAGGCGAGGTCCCAGTACGCCCTCGGCGTACACGCGAACGAGTGCGAGAAGCGGATCTCCATCGCGCGTGAGGGTAGGCGCGGCGTACGCCGTCCGCAACGGTCACGCTGTCAAGCGGTTGTGACAGCTGTGTGCGCCCCAGGGGGTCCGCGCTCACGCCCTCGGCGGCGGGTCGGGATACCCTGCGCGCCCCCCGCGAGGGTCGATGCTGCTCTTCCTCCTTGTCGCCCAGGCCGAACTGCCGCTCCCCACCTACCCGGAGTGCGGCGAGCCGGACCGGCCCGATCTCTGCCCGTCCGACCTCCGCGAGTACTGGCCGATGATCAGCTACATCCCCGCCGGGTCGCGCGAGAGCGTGCGTCCGGTCGAGCTCGCGATGGGCTCCGGGCAGGGGCAGGACCGCGCGTGGCGGGTCACGACGGGGCGTTGGGACGTGATGCTCGCGGTGGTGGACTCGGGGATCGACTGGGGCGAGCGCAGCTACCAGCGGAAGATCGCGCTCAACCTGGAAGAGCTGCCCCTCCCTCAGCTCCCGGACGGGTCCACCGCCCCCGCCTACGACACCGACGGGAACGGCCTCGTGAACGTGGACGACTACGCCGGCGATCCCCGGGTCTCGATCGCCGCCGGCCGCGACGTGGGCGACCACCACCTCGACGCCTCGGACCTCATCTACACCTTCTCCGACGGCGTGGACGACGACGGCAACGGGTACGTCGACGACATCGCCGGGTGGGACTTCTTCGCCGACGACAACGACCCCTTCACCGAGCTGTACGACGACTACGGCACCCACGGCTCGGGCGTCATCGAGGAGATGGCCGCCGAGGGCAACGACGGCGACGGGGACATCGGCTCCTGCCCCAACTGTTCCGTGCTCCCCCTCCGGCATGGCGACAGCTTCGTCACCGACGGGCACCGCGTCGCCCTCTCCGTGGTCTACGCGGTGGACCGGGGCGCCTCGGTGGTGAACATGTCGGTCGGCACGCTGACCCGGCCGGGCTGGATGAACGAGGCCATCGACTACGCCCGCGCCCACGAGGTGAACCTGGTGGGGGTGACGGGAGACGAGAACAGCTACCACCACAACCAGCCGGCCGCGCAGGACGGGGTGCTCTACATCCACTCGATCAAGGCGGGCCAGGACAACGAGACGAGCGGCGTCTACTCGTACTTCAACTTCCTCAACTGCAACAACTTCGGGCCCCGCGTGGACCTCGTGGCGGACACCCCCGCCTGCGCCACCGGCTCGGCCGCGATCACCTCCGGGGTGATCGGGCTCATGAAGTCGGCCGCGCGCGACCGCGGCTTCGAGCTCGGCGCCGACGAGGCCGTGGCCATCCTGAAGAACACCGTGGACGACGTGTGGCTCACCGACGAGGAGCTGGCCATCGCCCGGACCTACCCCTCGCGCGAGGGCTGGGACCCCTTCTACGGCTACGGGCGCGTCAGCGCCTTCCGCGCCGTGCAGGCGGTGGTGGACGGCGACATCCCGCCCACCGTCGAGATCACCTCGCCGGGCTGGTTCGACACCGCCGACCCCGCCGCCGGGACCCTCGTGGTGGAGGGCTGGGTCCGCGCGCCGCGCTCGGGCTCGGTCAGCTGGACGGTGGAGGCCGCCACCGGAGTGTGGGCGACCGACTGGGTGGAGGTGGCGTCCGGCTCGGGCGAGGTGGAGGGGACGCTCCTGAACCTGGACCTGGGCCGCTTCCCCGACCCGGCCATCCCGGAGCCCGACGAGAAGGAGGGCATCATCGAGCGCCTCGAGCGCGTCTACGGGCCGGCGGTCACCCTGCGGGTGCGCGCGACGGACGCCGAAGGCCGCACCGGCGAGACGCGGAAGACGATCTTCGTCCACTCGGACCCCGACCTGCTCCCCGGCTTCCCGGTGCGCCTCGCCTCGTCGGCCGAGTCCTCGCCCGTGCTGGCGGATCTCGACGACGACGGCATCCTCGAGATCGTGGTGGCCGACTCGGGCGGCTGGGTGCACGTGCTGGACGGCACCGGCGCCGAGCTCCCCGGCTGGCCGGTGTCCACCGACGTGTCCTGGCTCTTCCACGCCGAGCAGCCCGCCGCGGCCGAGGGCGAGGTGTCCGCGCTCCTGGACGGGGTGATCGCGTCCTCGGCGGCGGCCGACCTCGACGGGAACGGAACGGTCGAGGTGGTGGTGGGCACGGGAGGGGGGTGGGTGCACGTGTGGAACGCGGACGGCAGCCCGGCCGAAGGCTGGCCGGTGCGCATCCTCGGGCGCGACCCCTCGGAGGTCGGCTCGGACGACTCCTGGGACGTGGGCATCGCCGGCGCGCCCACGCTCTACGATCTGGACGGAGACGGGGTCCTCGAGGTGGTGCTGGCGGGCATGGATCAGCGCCTCTACGTCTGGGACGCCGAGGGCGAGCCCTGGGGGGTGTACCCGATCGAGGTGTGCTACCGGAGCTGCGAGCCCGGGGCCCGCATCATCAACTCGCCCACGGTGGGCGACGTGGACGGGGACGGCGACGTGGAGATCGGGCTCGGCACCAACGAGGCCGTGAACGGCGGGAGCGACTCGGTCAGCTACCTCTTCGACGCGCTCACCGGGACCCTGGCCGACGGCTGGCCGCTCACCGAGTCCGGACTGGTGAACCAGGCGGGGCTCCTGCCCATCGTGGGCGAGGGGCACCCCGGTTCGCTCGCCTTCGCCGACCTGGACGGGGACGGCGACTCGGAGATCGCCAGCACCGTCTTCCTGGGGAACAGCCCCCTCTACGAGCACGATGCCGCCGTGCACCTGGACCTGTCCTACGTGTCCGCCGGCTTCGGCGAGGACGAGAACGTGTCCGAGCCGAGCTTCGCCACCATGTCCAACCAGCCCGCCTTCGGCGACCTCACCGGCGACGGCGTCCCGGACTTCGTCACCGGCGGAACGGGCACCTACTACCTCATCGCGCTCGCGCTCTGGAACCACCAGGACTACCAGCACGTCCTGGCGGCCTGGGACGGCGCGACCGGGGAGATGCTCCGCGGCTTCCCGCGCCAGCTCGAAGACCTCCAGTTCCTCTCGGCGCCGGCGGTGGCCGACGTGTCCGGCGACGGCCGCGCCGAGGCCATCCTCGGCTCGGGGGGGTACCTCATCTACGCCTGGGACGCCGACGGCAACCTGGCCGAGGGCTGGCCCCACTTCACCGGCAACTGGATCCTGGGCAGTCCGGCGGTGGGCGACATCGACGGTGACGGCTGGGTCGAGGTGGTGGTCACCACCCGGGAGGGCGCGGTCTACGCCTGGCGCACGCGCGGCCGCGCCGACCAGGCGGTGCAGTGGGCGTCCATCCACCACGACGCCGCGAACACGGGCAACTTCGCCACGCCGCTGCCGGTGCAGGCGGGTCCGCCCGACGTCGACGGCGAGGACCCTGCGGGGTGTTGCGGCGGCAAGGGCGCGGCGGCTATCTGGCTCGGCCCCGCCCTGCTGGCGTGGCGGAAGCGGAGGCGCGCATGAACACCTTCGAGCAGCTCCGGGCTCGCGGCTTCGTCCACCAGCACACCGACGAGCACGCGCTCTCCCGCGCGCTCGAAGCCGGCCCGGTCACCTTCTACATCGGCTTCGACCCCAGCGCACCCAGCCTGCACGTGGGGCACCTCGTGCAGGTGATGGCGATGACCTGGCTCGAGAAGCTGGGCCACCGACCCATCGCCGTGGTCGGTGGCGGCACGATGATGGTGGGCGACCCCACGGGCCGCGACGCGATGCGGGACCTCCTCGACACCGAGGTCATCGAGCGGAACAAGGCCGCCCTGGCCCGCCAGCTCTCCCGCTTCGTGAGCGCGCCGCTCTACGACAACGCCGAGTGGCTGCTCCCGCTCAACTACGTCCAGTTCCTGCGGGACATCGGCAGCCGCTTCAGCGTGAACCGCATGCTCTCCACCGAGGGCGTGAAGCAGCGGCTGGAGCGGAACCAGGGCTTGTCCTTCATCGAGTTCAACTACCCGTTGATGCAGGCCTACGACTACCTGCAGCTCTACCGCCGGTTCGGCTGCACGCTCCAGGTGGGCGGGGGCGACCAGTGGTTCAACATCGTGAGCGGGGTGGACCTGGTCCGCCGGGTGGAGGGCGCCGAGGTCCACGCGCTGACCACCCCGCTCCTCACCACGGCCTCCGGGGCCAAGATGGGGAAGACCGCGGGCGGCGCCGTCTGGGTGGACGGGGCCATGCTCGCCCCCTACGACTTCTACCAGTACTGGGTCAACGCCGACGACCGGGACGTGAAACGCTTCCTCCTCCTGTTCACCACGCTCTCCGACGACGAGGTGGACGCGATCGCGGCGGGGGACGTGCGCGAGGCCAAGCGCCGGCTGGCCTGGGAGGTCTCGGCGCGCGTGCACGGCGTGGCGGCGGCGCACGCGGCCGCCGACGCCGCCCGGGTGGCCTTCGCGGGCGGGGTGAGCGACGCGATGCCCACCTGGCACACGAGCTTCCCGGTCAAGGTGGTGGACGCGCTCGTGGGCTCGGGGCTGGCGAAGTCCCGGTCGGACGCGCGCCGGCTCATCGAGCAGGGGGGCGTGACGGTGGGCGAGGCGAAGGTGGGCGACGTGGCCGCCGAGCTGGACGCGCCCGGAGTGCTCTGGGCCGGGAAGAAGCGCGCGGTGCGCGTCGCGGCCGAGCCCGGGTAGGGGATGGCGCCCCAGGTCCGCGTGGACGCGCTCTTCGAGTGGATCGGGCGGGTGAACGGCCCCGCCTGGGGCGATGTGCTGGACGCCGGCACGGGCGCCCACTCGCTGGGCTGGCTGGCCACGCTGCCGGCGCGCTCGCTCACCGCGGTGACGGTGGAGGCCTGGCGCCTCCCCGAGCTCCCCACGGTGGCCCCCGGCGCGCGCATCGTGGAGGGCCAGTGGACCGACCCCGCGCTCCTCGCCGGGGAGCGCTTCGACGAGGTCCTGGTGGACTACGTCATCGGCGCGATCGACGGGCACGCGCCCTACTTCCAGTACGACTTCCTGCCCCGGATCCGGCCGCTGGTTCGACGACGCCTCTACCTCGTGGGGCTCGAGCCGCCGCCGCGGGACGGGAGCGTGCTGGACGAGGTGTGCCGCGTGCGGGACGCCGCGATCCTGCTGGCCGGGCACCGCACCTACCGGGAGTACCCGCAGGCGCTCGTGTTGCGCTGGCTCGAGTCGGCCGGCTTCCGGGTGCTCGACGCGCGCGCCTTCGCCAACCGCCTCGGGCCCCGCTTCGTGAACGGCCAGCTCGACGTCGCGGTGCGCAAGCTGCCCCGGTTCGTCGATCCCGGGGTCCGGGCGGCCTTCGCCGCCCACATCGAGTCCCTCCGGGAGCGGGCCCTCGCCCGGGGGGAACAGGTGTGGGGCGAGGACTACGTGATCGCGGCCGAGCCGGTCGGCGACGCGAAGCCCTGAGCAGGACCCGCCCCGGGAGAGGGGGGGAGGGGTCGCAGGCCGCGGCGGTGGCCGACCCACGGGGAGCCCGCCAGGGCCACCCTCCAGGGCGCCGCCTGGTCTGCCGGGAGCGCGTAGCCGATGCCGATCCGGGGGCCCACGATCAGGCTCGGCTCCTCCGCGCGGGGCAGCACCTCGAGGGGGCCGTCCAGGCGCGAGCCGGACTGCGCGGTGGTCAGGGCCAGCGCGGCGGCCACCTTGCCGGGACCGTCGCACAGCGTCGGCCCATCCCGGCCGCGGCGCCGCTCTCGGACCAGGTCCAGGCCCTCGACGGGCTCGCCACCGCGCATCAGCACCGCGGCGGCCTCCCCCTCGGGCCCGGTGACGAAGTTCAGCAGGTGGTGCATCCCGTAGCAGAGGTAGACGTAGGCGTGACCGGGCGGTCCCCACATGGGCGCGTTGCGGGCGGTACGCCCGACGCGGGCGTGGTTGGCGGTGTCTCCGGCGCGGTAGGCCTCGACCTCGGTGATGCGGAGGGTGACGCCGGCGTGGCGGACCCGGCAGCCGATCAGCGCGTAGGCCACCTCGAGCGCGTCGCGGTCGTAGAACTCGGGGGGGAGCGCCACGGCCGGAGGCTAACCCGCGCGCCCGCCGCGCCGGTCCGCCGCCCCCCGTGGTCCCGGCCGCGGCGTTTGGCCCGCGCGCTTGCGCCTTGGGCCCGGCCCCCGTAGGACGGAGACGATGCTGCTCCTCGCCGCGCTCGCCTTCGCCGGGCCCCCGCCCGCCGACCCGGTGGAGGCGCGTCTCGCCGGCCCCCTGCGCGGGCTGGTGCGGGGGGCGGACGTGGTGGCGTGGGCCTCGGACCGCCCGGAGCCGCTCGATCCCGAGGTCGGCTCGGTGGTGGTGGAGGGCGCGCCGGACCTCGGGGACCGGCTGGCCCGCGCCGGATGGGCGGTGGAGGCGGAGGCCGGGGGGCGGGTGCAGGTGCGCCTGCGCTGGGAGGAGCTGCGCGCGTTGGCCGCCACGAAGGGGGTGACGCGGGTGCGGGAGCCGTGGCGGGCCCGTCCGAAGGAGGTCCTGGGCGAGGGCTGGGACGCGGTGATGGCCCGGGACTGGCACGAGGAGGGGGTGAAGGGGAAGGGCGCCCGGGTGGCGGTCGTGGACGTCGGTTTCACCGGATGGGAGGCGCTCGAGCGCTCCGAGCTGCCCGGAGGGGTCGACACCTGGTTCGAGGCGGGCGATCCGGAGGCGACCGCCCACGGCGCGGCGGTGGCCGAGGTGGTCGCCGACTTCGCCCCGGACGCCGACCTGATCCTCGCCTCCTTCTCCACCGACGTGGAGTTCTGCGAGCTGGCCGAGCGGCTGGTCGAGGCCGAGGTGGACGTGGTGAACGGCTCCATCGGCTTCGACAACGTCTGGCACGCCGACGGCACGAGCTCGCTCACGGTGTGCGCGGACTGGATGGGGGAAAACGGCATCTTCTACAGCGCCGCCGCCGGCAACGAGAACGACAAGTACCGGGTGGGGGCGCTGTCCTACGCGGCCGACGGCACCACGGTGCGGATCGCCGGGCTCGACGAGGTGGACGTGGGCACCTGGGGCGGCTGGGCAGACGTGTCCTTCCGCTGGTCGGAGCCCTTCGGCGGCGCCCGCGAGGACCTGGAGCTCATCCTGTTCAACCGCGACGGCTCCGAGTGCGGGCGCTCGGAGGACACGCAGGACGGGGAGGGCTGGCCCTACGAGTACGTGTCGGCCACGGGCTGCTCGGACACCGTCCGGGCGGTGGTCTACTCGATCGACGGCGCCGCCTCCCTGGACGGGCTCGAGGGCTACCTCTACGGCACCTGGGGCATGGACGAGTCGGCCTGGACCTGGACCGAGGATCTCACCCTGCCGGGGGACCTGAACGAGGGCGTCTCGGTGGGCGCGTTCTACCCCCGGGACGGGAGCGCCCCGGACTACGCCTCGCGCGGGCCCACCAACGACGGCCGGGACAAGCCGGATCTGGCGGCGCCCACCGGGGTCAGCACGGCGACCTACGGCACGCTGGGCTTCGAGGGCACGTCGGCGGCGGCCCCCCACGCCGCCGGGGTGGGGGCCCTCTGGGTGTCGGCCACCCGGCGCCGCGGCGAGCCCGACGCGCTGCGCGCCTGGATGCTGGACGAGGCGGTGGACCTGGGGGAGCCCGGACCGGACCTGATCTTCGGCGCCGGCGCCCTACACGCCGACACCATCCCCGAGGGGAAGGGCCTCGCGTGCGGCTGTGCCGCCGGGACGGGGAGCGCGGGCGCGACGCCCCTCCTCCTCCTCCTCGCGCTGCTGGGGCGCCGGCGCGCGTGATCCTCGCGCTCGTCCTCGCCTGCTCCCCCGAACCGACCACCGGCTGGTGGGTGGATCTCCATGGTCGCCTGGTGGACCCGGCGGCGCGACCGCTCGTCGGGGCCGAGGCCCGCTTCGTGACGATGGACGGCGCGGAGCTCGCCCGGGTCACGACCGCCGAGGACGGAACCTGGCACCTCCCGGTGCTGGGCAGCACCGCGGTCGGCAACGAGCTCCAGGCCCTCTTCCAGGCCGACGGGCACGCCGACCTGCGCGCGCACCTCGAGATCGACGTGCGGAGCCCCGAGACGGTGGAGCTGGGCGCCGGGCCGTGGGAGAGCTGGCAGACCTGGGAGCGCCGGGTCCCCACGCTGACCCTGGCCCAGGAGGCCGACGTGGCCACCGCGACGGGCCGGGTGGTGGGCGCCGTGGATGGAGTGGGGGTGGAGGGCCTGCCGCTCACCCTCCAGCAGGGGTGGAACGCGCCGGTGGACGACCCGGTGGTGTGGGAGGGCGTGACCGGCCCCGACGGTGAGTTCGCGTTCGTGGCGTGGCCGGCGGGTTGGTACACCGTCGCGGTGGCGCCCTCGGCCGACTGGGACCCGGCGCGCTTCCCGGCCTTCCTCACGGGCGCGGGCGGGCAGGCCACGGGCGTCGTGAGCCCCCACGTGCCCGAGGGCAGCCTGCGGGCCACGCTGGTCTGGGGGGAGGCGCCGCTCGACCTGGACCTCCACCTCTCGGCCCCCTTGAAGGGCGGCCAGGCCGGCGAGGACGGAAACGGGCAGTTCCACGTGTGGGTGGGAGAGCCCACCCACCCCGCCCAGGACCCGGGGGGCGACGGCTACGAGGCCGAGCTCGAGCGCTCCGACGCCGACGGTACGGGCCCCGAGACGGTCTTCGTCCGGGAGCTGGCCTCCGCCGGCGAGCTCCGCCTCTCGGCGCTCGACGCCTCCAACCTCGCCGACCCCGCACCGACCGAGCTCGCCGCCTCGGGGGCGGTGATCCAGCTCTGGAACGGGTCCGACCGCGCCCGGTTCTTCACCATCTCGCCCGGCGAGACGGCGACCCTCTGGCGACCCTTCGAGCTGGACGTGGCCACCGGGGTGGTCTACGCCGCGGAGACCTACGCGGTGGGCGTGAACCCGGGCGACGCCGACGCGTTCTGAAACCACGCTCCGACCGGCACTCGGACCGTTGCCCGGACGCCAGGGGGACGTTAGCCGCCGCGGTCTTCGAGATTCACCGCCGGATGGAGTTGTTCCCGGAGCGTCTGGTGTCCGACCTCGCCCGCTTGCCGGGCGGTTCGCACACCTACCTGAAGCAGGTGTGCGGGCCCGACGGGTCGGCGGTCCGCGACTGCCTGCAGCGGGCCACGGAACGGCTCGGCCCGGTGTACGAGGACCGCGCCGCGGACCTGCTCTCCTCGCTGGACAACCGGCGCTTCTTCCAGGGGTTCGCCGAGGTCGCCACGCTCTCGCTCCTTGCCCGGGCGGGGTGGAGGCTCACCCGCCTGGTGCAGCCGGGGCCTCGGATCGAGCTGGTGAGCCCCTCGGGGCAGCCGACCGCGCTCCTGGTGCTCGCGTTCCTCCAGCAGACCCGGCCCGGGGCGGAGGAGGAGACCCAGCGCGTCCTCCGCGAGGCGCTGGGGCGGGTCCGGTCGAAGCTGCGCTTCGTCGCGCTGGTACGTCGCTGGCTCCCGCACGACTTCAACCCCGAACCGGTCCGCCGGGCGGTGGAGATCTGGCTCGGGCGGATGGCCCGCGCCGGGAGCGGCGAGCGCTACGCCACCTACGACGACGAGCACGTCTCCCTCGAGTTCTGCGTCACCGGCGAACGTGTGCGCGGGCGGCAGTCGCCCCTCGCGCTGGTGATGGGTCCCTTCCTGGCCCACCGCACCCTCTCCGTGGTGGAGCCGCGTGTGGTGGCCGAGGCGGACCGGCACGTGAACGGCCCGCTCCGGGGGCTCCCGGCGGTGCTCTCCCTCGTCGCGGACCAGCCCTGGGCGCTGACCCCGGGGTACCTCCGCGACCTCCTCCTCGGGCGGCCCGATCGGACCGCCTGCGAGGGCGGGGTGACCACCGAGACCTACGGAGCGGCCGGCTCCGTCGCCCTCTTCCGGGATCCCGCCTACACGTCCTTGTCGGGCTTGATGCTGATCGACCGTCGCCCCGCGGAGCCCACTCGGGTCCGCGCGCGTGCCTGGCACAACCCGTGGGCCAGCGTGCCGGTCCCGCAAGATGGATTTGGGGTTCTTGGTTTCTGTGCCCTGCCGGGCGGGGAGGGGGTTAGCCGAGTCATGCGCTGGGGCGAAGTGCCGGCCGTGCTGGACATCGGATGATTCCTCACCTGAACCCCCAAGGCGTCGGCTGGATCGAGGTGGTCACCGGCTGCATGTACTCGGGGAAGACCGAGGAGCTGATTCGGCGCCTCCGTCGGGCGCAGTACGCGCGCCAGACCGTGGTGGTGTTCAAGCCCACCCTGGACCAGCGCTACAGCCAGGAGAACGTGGACAGCCACTCCGGCCAGCGCATCCGCTCGTTCAAGGTGGAGACCGCCGCGGACATCCCTCCCCTGGTGGGCGATGCGCAGGTGGTGGGGATCGACGAGGGGCAGTTCCTCGGGATGGACCTCGTCCGGGTCTGCGAGGACCTGGCCAATCAGGGGCGCCGCGTGATCGTCGCCGGACTGGACCAGGACTACCTGGGTCGGCCCTTCGAGCCGATCCCCCAGTTGTTGGCCGTCGCCGAGTACATCACCAAGAATCTCGCCATCTGTGTGGTGTGCGGGAACCCGGCGGATCGCTCCCAGCGGGTGGTGGATCGCGACGCGCGCTTCCTGGTCGGCGAGGCGGACGCGTACGAGGCGCGCTGCCGCCTCCACTGGGATCCCACGAACTTCGAGCCCGTACAGGAGCGCCTCGCGCTGGGGAGGAACCTCTCCGATGCGGGCTAGCACCGTCGGCGGGGTCTTCGCCTGGCTGCTCTGGTGCGTCTGCGCCAGCGCGGCGGCGTTCGGCGTGTGGCGCCAGGACGCGCTCGTCGCGGTCACCTGGGAGAAGTTCTCCGGGCCGGTGGCGTTTGCGCTGCTGCACCTCCCGGTCGCCTTCGTGTGGGACCTGTTCCGCAAGGTGGTGGCGCGCTGGGCTCCGGTCCTCGCCGGTGTCCTCGCGCCGATGCTCCCGCTGCTCGTGCTCGGCTTCTGGGGCCTGGGCCTCTCGCAGCCCTCCACCCGGCCGGCCCCGGCGCAAAGCTCGGTCACCGACCGGCAGGACATCGTGCTCGTCACCATCGACGCGGTGCGCGCCGATCGGGTCGGGCCGGAGCGCGGGCTCACCCCCCAGATCGACGCCATCGCCGGGCGCGGCACCACCTTCCGGCAGGCCATCACCACCTCGCCCGTCACCGCCCCGGCGCACGCTTCGCTGCTGACCGGCCTCGAGGTGGACAAGCACCAGCTCTTCGCCAACGGCGCGGTGGTCAAGGTGCCCACCCTCACCGAGTCGGTGCGCGGGGCCGGCTTCCGCACCGGCGCCTTCGTCTCGGCCCACGTGCTGGACCGGGAGTCCCGCCTCCAGGCGGGCTTCCAGCACTACGACGACCGGTGGGGCTTCCTCCAGCGCATGCGCTGGCTGCCCATCAGCCCCTACGTGGATCGCTACAAGCTCCCCCCGCGGCGGAGCGGCGCGGAGACGGTGGACCAGGCGCTGCGCTGGCTCTACGCCGACGAGGAGCCCGCCTTCCTGTGGGTCCACCTCTTCGACGCCCACGGCCCCTACGCGCCCCCCAGCGAGTTCCAGCCGCCGGTGGCCGCGGTCCAGGAGGCCCGGCGGATCGACCGGGAGGACATGCGCGCGCGCGGCAGCATCAGCGACATCGGCTGGAAGGGGAAGTCCCAACTCAGGCAGCAGACGCTCATGTACGACTCCTCGGTGCGCTGGGTGGACGCGCTCGTGGGGCGGCTGGTGGGGAAGCTGCGGGGCGACCCGGTGGTGATCGTGGTCGGCGTCCACGGCGAGTCGCTCGGGGAGCACGAGACCTACTTCAGCCACGGCGGGACGGTGTGGGAGGAGGCGGTGCGCGTGCCGATGGTGGTGCGCTGGCCCGGCCGCTTCGAGACGGGGCAGCAGAACGACGAGCTGGTGTCGACCCGCGCGGTGGCGCGCCTGGTGCTCCAGGCGGCCGGCGTGGAGCCCATCGAGGCCGTGAGCCCCGAGCCGAGCGTGCTCGTGTACACCACGGGGCAGGAGGCGGTGCGCGGGCTGCCGCCGCGCGAGAAGGAGAACTACACCGCCCGGCAGACCGCCGCGCTGCGGTACGCCGGTGGCAAGCTCGTCGCCAAGGGCGGGGACCCGGTGCGCTGGTACGACCTCGCGGCGGATCCGCAGGAGCTCACCGCGCAGCCGGTGCCCGAGCACCTGGCCGCGGATGCGGCGTCGCTGCAGTCCCTGGTGGACGCCCCGCCCCCCCGGCTCTCCGACCACCAGCGCCGCCGGCTCGAGGCGCTCGGCTACGTCGAGTAGTCCGGGGCGGCCGGCCCCGCGTCGGGCGCGAGGGGCGCCCCCGGGCAGCGGATCAGACCACCTCTTCGAGGAGCACCGTGGCGTAGCTCCCCGCGGGGAGCTCCACCCGCAGCCAGAAGCCGTCCGGGGTGGGCTCCACGATCGGGTCCACCGGCACCCAGAGCGCGCGGCGGGTGCCGCGGGTGAGCTTGGGAAAGCGGCTCCAGGCGCCGTCGGGGAGCCCCTCCGCGTGAAGCACCTCCCGCTCGATCCGGCCCGCCTCGCCGCCCGGCCAGGGCATCTCGGGGCCGTACATGGGGCCGGTGGGGGCCGCCGTGTCGCCCTCCACGGCGGGTCGCCAGCCGTCCCCGGCCTCCACCAGGTCGCCCTCCAGCCGAACTGCGCCGCGTCGCGCGAGGACCCGGTTGAAGAGGAGCGACTGGTAGGCGGAGAGCGCGAACTTGAGCTGGGCGTAGGGGAGGCGCGGTCCGCCGCCGCGCAGGATGGCGCGACCGTCGTCCGGGGCCCGGCCCCCGATCCGCTGGACTCCGTAGTAGTTCGGCAGTCCGCTCGCGCGCAGCTGCGCGACCCGATCGGCGGCGCGCGCGGCGTCGCCGTCCCGGACGCGGATGGTGAAGCGGTTCCCCGCGAGGTGCCCCACCCGGAGCCGGCGCCGGGTGCGGTCGCGGGCCAGGATGCGGGTGTCCGGCCCGAGGTCCTCGATCGGGCGGCCGCCGGGCACGGTGAAGTCCTGGATGGTGCGCGCGTCCCGGTCCTTGAGCCCGGCGTAGCCGATGCCGTCCGGGGGGACCCCGGCCACGCGCGCCAGCCGCTCCACGAGGTCCAGGGTGCCGAGCCCGCGCTTCTCCACCCGCAGCCACTGGTGCTCCCCCTCGCCGGTGGGCGGCTCGGCGGGCAGCTCCTCCACCACGAAGTCCTCCGGGTTCACCTTCCAGCTCCCGCCCGCGCCCGGTCCCGTGGTCCAGCGTGGCCAGGTGGGGGTGGCGTGGAACCCTCGGCCGGGCTTCACGCCAGGTCCTGCGCGAGCACGAGCTTGCCGAAGACGCCGCGCGATTCGAGCCGGGTGTGGGCCTCGCCGATGCGGGACATGGGCAGGACGGCGTCGACCACCGGCCGGATGCGGCCCGCCACCACCTCGGCCCACGCCCGCTGCATGTCGGCGCTGGTGCCCATCGTGGAGCCGATGAGCGACTGCTGCTTGAAGAAGAGCACCCGCAGGTTGAGCGCCACCTCCGGGCCGGTGGTGGCCCCGCAGGTGAGCAGGCGCCCGCCCCAGGCCAGCGCCCGCGTGGACGCGGCCCAGGTGTCGCGGCCCACGCTGTCCACGACCACGTCGTAGTTGCGGGCGTGGGCCGAGCCCACCTCGGCGTAGTCCAGCGGCACGGCGCCGAGCTCGGCCAGGCGGGCCCGCCGCGCCGGGCTGGAGGCCGTGGCGTGCACCTCGCAGCCCCAGAGCCGCGCGATCTGCACCGCCATCACGCCGACGCCGCTGCCGCCGGCCTGCACCAGGACCCGCTCGCCGCGGCGGAGCCCCCCCTGGACCAGCAGCATGTGCCAGGCGGTGAGGAGCGTGAGGGGGAGGCTGGCCGCCTCCGCCGAGTCGAGCCCGTCGGGGACGGGGAGGAGCTGCCAGCGCGGCACGACCACCCACGCCGCGCAGCCGCCGTCCGCGGACTCGCCCCGGATGCGGAAGCGGGAACAGCGGTTCTGGCGGCCGTCCAGGCAGGCTCGGCACGAGCCGCAGCCCCAGGACGGATGGAGCGCGTGTCGCCGCCCTTCGACCACCCCGACCACGTCGCTCCCGGGCACCCGGGGGAGGTGGAAGTCGTGTCCGGGCACCCCCCGGCGCACCCAGAGGTCCAAGTGGTTCAGCGCCACGTGGGTCACCTCCAGGGTGACCTCGTCCGGGCCGGGCTCGGGAAGGGGGACGACGGCGCGCTCGAGGACTTCGGGCCCTCCGTGGCGGAGGATGCGGATCGCTTCGGTGCTGCCGGCCATCATGCTACGTCTGTCGGGTGAGCTATCCCTCCCCCGAGACCGGCTCCAGCCCGTGAACCGGGGTGCGACGAGGCTTGGTCCCTGGGGCATCGTGCGCCGCATCCTGGATGCTCGCCGCGGGGACGTGCGCGCGATGGAGGACGTCTACCACCTCCGCAGCGTGCTCACCTTCGTGGCCATCTTCGCGGCCACCATCGGCGCCCCCGGGCTCATGCTCGCCTACTACGGGGTGGTGGGGCTCAGGGCCGACGAGCTCGCCTCGGCGGCGGCGCTCCAGGCCAGGGGCGAATCGGCGGGCCGGGACGTGCGCGCGGCGGTGGAGGCGGACTTCCAGGGCTTCGAGGACCGCACGAACAACCGCATCAAGAGCGGGCAGTCGGTGTTCGTGGGGGTGGCCGAGCTCTCGGAGGCCCTGCGGGTGGTGTACCGGTTCGACGAGGCCGGCGATCTGACCGCGCCGCTCGCGCTCTCCGACGTGCGGCCCGGCGAGGAGCTGGCCTTCTTCTGGTACACCCCCTACCAGGAGGCGCTGGCGGCCGAGGCCGCCGGCGACCCCGCGCGGGCGGCCGCGGCGTACCAGGTCGCGGCCCAGGGGGCGGGCGCGGAGTCGGAGCGCGCCGTTTTCCAGTTCTACCGGGCGCGGGCGCTGCAGGCCGCGGGCGAGACGGAGAAGGCCAGCGCGCTCTACCGGGAGCTCCTGGCGCGCTCGCCGGCGGTGCGGGAGCTCAACGGCTTCAGGCTCGGGGACCTCTGCCGGCTCAAGCTGGCGGAGATGGCCGCCCGCGCCGAGCCCGACCGGGCGTCGGGCGAGCTCCGGGCGCTGGTCAGCGACGTCTCCCAGGCCACCTGGCGCATGGGCCGGGGTGGCGAGGCGGCGGTGGCGCTGCGCGCGCTCGATCTGCTCGCCGGCATGGGCCCTTCGGAGTGGACGGCGCGCATGCGCGGGACGGTCGAGGAGCGGTCCGATCAGCTCCTCTGGGCGGGTCGGCTCTGGGACGAGCTCCGCAGCCTGGGGGCCAAGGGCCGGCTGTTCCGTTCCGAGGCGGGCAAGTTCTCCTACCACCGCACCGAGAACGCCCTGTGGGCGCTCACCTGGACCGAGCGCGAGCAGTACGCCTTCGGGCTCGAGCTGGGCGTGGTGCGCCAGCGGGTCGATGCCATCGCCGCCGGCGTGGGAGGCAGCGACGGCGACATCCTCGCGGTGGTCCTCCCCCCCGAGACGACCACCCGCGCCGACGCGCTCGCCCAGCAGAGCCTGTCGCCCTGGCTCTCGGAGTGGTCCGCCCTGGTCGCTCCGCGCTACCCCGACCGGCTCGCGGCCGCCCGGGCGGACGAACGCCTCCGGGGCTTCGGCATCATCGGGCTCTCCGTGCTGATGATCCTGCTCGGGGCCGGCCTCTCCGCCAGCCTGGTCCAGCGCGAGCTCACCGCCGCGCGGGACAAGTCCGACTTCGCGGCCCACGTCTCGCACGAGCTGCGCTCGCCGATCACCCAGATCCGGCTGAAGGCCGAGGCGCTCCAGCTGGGGCTCGCCCCCGACGACGCCAGCCGCACGCGCCACTACGAGGTCATCATGCGCGAGGCCGAGCGCCTCTCTCGCCTGGTGGACAACGTGCTCGACTTCGCGGCGATCGAGCGCGGCCGGAAGAAGTACACCTTCCGCCTGGGCGACCTCGGGGCCACCGTGCAGCGGACCGTCGAGTCGGCGCGGGTGGGCATGGAGATGCGGGGGATGGACATCGATCTCACCCTGCCCGAGGACCTCCCGCCGATCTGGCACGATGCGGACGCGGTGTCCCAGGTGCTCACGAACCTCCTCTCCAACGCCGCCAAGTACGGCCGCGACGCCGGCTGGATCGGCGTGTCGCTGCAGTCCGACCCGGACGGGGTGCGCGTCGAGGTGACCGACCGCGGCATCGGCATCTCCGCCGAGGACCAGAAACACATCTTCGATCAGTACTACCGGGCCAACGACCCCAAGGCCCGGCGTCACAAGGGGACCGGCATCGGCCTCACCATCGTCAAGTACATCATGGAGGCGCATGGTGGCCGGGTCGGGCTACGTTCGGCGCCGGGCGAAGGGTCCACCTTCACCATGCACTTCCCCCTCACCGCCCCCGCGGCTGTCGCCGAGCGGGCTGGAGCCTGAATGGCGCGGATCCTCTTCTGCGAAGACGAAGAAGACCTTCTCTCCTCGCTCGTCGCGTTCTTCACCCGGGAGGGGTACGACGTCTCCCAGGCGCGTGGCGGGCGTGCCGCGGTGGACCTCGCGGCCCGGCAGCGCCCCGACGTGGTGTGCCTGGACGTCATGCTCCACGAGGGCCCCGAGGGGCCCGACGGGATGGACGGCTTCCAGATCCTCGCCGAGCTGCGCAAGTCGGTCGGGTACAACGGACCGGTCATCCTGCTGACCGCCCGCACCCTGGAGACGGACAAGCTCCTCGCCTTCGACCTGGGCGCGGACGACTACGTCACCAAGCCCTTCTCCCTGCTCGAGCTGCGCGCCCGCATCCAGGCGGTGCTCAAGCGCGCGGGCGGGGCGCGCTCGGTCTACCGGTACGGCATCCTCGAGGTGGACCTGGACAACTACGTCATCCGCCACCCGGACGGGCAGGAGCGGCTCTCGAACCGCGAGCAGGAGCTCCTGAAGTACCTCATCGAGCACCGCGGCAAGGTGCTGGACCGCGAGGAGCTCCTCTCGGCGATCTGGAAGTACAGCCCGGGGGTGACCACCCGCACGGTGGACACCCACATCCTCAACGTCCGCAAGAAGCTCCGGGACGACGCCGGGCAGCCGCGCTTCATCGAGACCTTCCACGGGATCGGGTACAAGTTCGTGGGGGAGGAGCGGTGATTCCGCTGGTGGCCGGTGCGCTCGCGGCCGGCTCCGGCTCCTGGGGCTACCTGCACGACGCCATGGCGGCCGAGACAGTGGACGCGACCCCGGGCGTGGCCGAGGCCTACTGCCTGGAAGGGCTCGAGAACGCCGACGCCGCGGACCCCCTGCGGGGGGATCTCCTCCTCTGCCTGGCGCGCAACCGGCTGAAGGTGGGGAACGAGCCGGGCGCGATGGACGCCCTGCGCCGCGTGCCGGCCACGTCGGCGGCCTGGGCCCCGGCGCGCGCGCTCCTCGATCAGCTCGAGATCCGGCGCATCGCACTCCCCGCGCCGCCGGTCAGCTGCACCTTCGACCGGGACACCTGCGGCTTCGTCCGCACCTGGGAGATGCTCGACAAGGGCGTGGTCGAGGCCCGGGACCTCGGGGACGAACGGGTCCTGGCCTGGGACACCACGGTGAAGGACGGGGAGGACGATCGCCTGCACCTCGCCTTCGCCGAGGACGCGACGGTCCGCTCGGTGTCCTTCCTGGTCCGCGCCAACCCCTTCCCCGCGTCGGTGCGGGTGGTCCTCACCAGCGGCGCGGGGGCGCGCTTCCTCGGACCGGTGCTCACCGCGCCCACCGAAGCCTGGGCCTCCGTCGCCCTCCCGATCACCGCCTTTCGCCCGGTGGACGGCGGCCGGGGCGGCCCTCCGGGCTCGGTCCGCCTCCTCGAGCTGGTGGACCTCACGGGCACGGTGAGCGCCGACCGCGGCGCCAACGTGGTGCTGCTCGACGATCTCGAGATCCGGTGAGCCCTCAGGGCTCGTCGCTCCCTCCGCCCCCCTCCAGCCCCGGAAGCACCTGCTTGCCCCTCGTCGTCCAGAAGTACGGCGGCTCCTCCGTCGCGGACCTCCCCCGCCTCCGCGCGGTGGCCGAGCGCGTGGCCCGCACCCGCGCCCGCGGCCTCGACGTGGTGGTGGTGGTGTCGGCCATGGGCAACACCACCAACGAGCTGCTCGCGCTGGCGCGACAGGTCTCCGCGCGCCCCGGTCGCCGCGAGCTGGACATGCTGGTGAGCGTGGGGGAGCGCATCACCATGGCGCTCCTCGCCATGGCGCTCCAGGAGCTGGGGGTGCCAGCGCGGTCCTTCACCGGGTCCCAGAGCGGCATCCTCACCGACTCGGACCACGCCAACGCGCGCGTGGTCGAGGTCCGTCCCGACCGGGTCCGGGCCGCTCTGGCCGAGGGTCAGGTGGCGATCGTGGCCGGCTTCCAGGGCATGAGCCTGGACCGGGAGGTGACTACCCTCGGGCGGGGCGGGAGCGACACCACGGCCGTGGTGCTGGCCGCGGCGCTCGGGGCCGAGGAGTGCGAGATCTGCTCCGACGTGGACGGCGTGTACAGCGCCGATCCGCGCAGCGTCCCCGAGGCGCGGCGCCTGGACGGCCTCTCCACCGACGAGGCCCTCGCGCTCGCGCGCAACGGGGCCAAGGTGCTCTACGAGGAGGCGGTGGCCTGGGCCCAGAAGGCCGGGGTCCGCCTCCGCGCGTCGGCCACCCGCGAGGAGGGCGGGGGGACGGTCATCGCGCCCGCCTCACCCGCCCCCCGGCTGGTGGCGGTGACCGCGGATACGCAGCTCGGCGTCCTGCCGGTCGCCCGGCTCGCCTCGCTCCCGGCGGCGTGTGTGCGCGCCGGAGGGCCCGAGGGGCTGCTGGTCGACCTCCGAAACCTGCACGGCTCGGTGCCCGAGCTGGTTCCCACCGCCACGGTGGCGGTGGTCGGCGCCCGAGCCGGGCAGGACCCCGCGGTGCTCGGGCGCGTGCTCGCCGCCGCTCTCGGTGACGAGGCCGGACCGATCCGTGACTGGCGGGTGACGCCCGATGCGGTAGTCTTCCGCGTCGATCCGGATCGCGCGTCGCCGCTCGAGCGGCACCTGCACGCGACCCTGATCACGGCCTCGGGAGGGGCCGTCCGATGATGCTCAAGCAGGTGCTCAACCCGCCCAACTGGTTCACCTCGGCGAGCCTGTTCTGCGGTCTGTACGCCATCATCCTCGCGGGAGAGGCCGAGGGCGACCCGAACCTCTTCTACAAGGCCGGGCTGATGATCTTCTTCGCCGGCCTGTTCGACATGCTCGACGGCCGGGTGGCCCGGATGACCGGCACCGGATCGGCGTTCGGGGTGCAGCTCGACTCGCTGGTGGACATCATCAGCTTCGGCGTGGCCCCGGCCTGCCTGGTGTACTTCTGGGGCCTCCAGGCCTACGACCGGGTGGGGCTGGTGGTGTCGGGCCTGCTCATGCTCGCGGGGGCGTTCCGCCTGGCCCGCTTCAACGTGCAGGCGGGGGACGGCAAGGCCCACAAGTGGAGCCAGGGCCTCACCATCACCATGGGCGGCGGCACGGTGAGCTCCGTGGTGATGTGGCACGCCGGTTCCGGCCTGGCGGCGCCGGAGAGCCCGCTCGTCTTCGTGCTCTTCGTGGTCGCGGTGGCCTTCCTCGAGGTCTCCTCGGTGCCCTACCGGACGCTGAAGAGCCTCCGCCTCTCCCCGCGCAGCATCGCGCTCGCCGTGGTGGTGGGCGGGGTGTGCCTCGCGGTGGGCGCGGTGCTCGACATCTCGGTGGTGCTCGTGAGCCTCGGCCTCGCCTACGTGGCCTCCGGCCCCATCGAGGCCATCGCCACCTGGCCCCGGCGTCGGAAGGCGCGGCGGGTCGAGGTGGCCCGGGCCCGGGCCGAGCGCCGCGACGAGGAGAAGGAGCCCTGATGGCCAAGGACATCACCGTCACCCGTCGGGAGAAGGTACAGGCCCACCTCGCCGCCGCCGGCGGCTCGATGAGCATGGCCGACCTGCACGAGTGGAGCTCGCTCAAGCTCCTGTGTGCACATCAGGCCTTCTCCCAGCTCATGGAGGGGATGGTGGACGACGGGATCGTCCGCTGGGACGGCACCACCTTCACCCTCGCGGACGCGCCGCCCCCTCCCGCGGCTCGGGCGGCGGACCACGACCACGGCGGGCACGACCACGGCGGCCACGACCACGGCGGGCACGACCACGGCGGGCACGACCACGGCGGGCACGACCACGATCACGGCGGCCACGACCACGATCACGAGCACGGCGGGCCGTCGCGCCCCCACCCCAAGGACGCCCGGTACGGGGACGGTCAGGAGATGGACCTCCCCCAGGGCGGCCGGCCTCGTCGCAGCGCCCCGCCGCCCCCGCCTCCCGCCCCGCCCTCCCCCTCCGGCCTCCGTGCGGGGCTGAAGGGCGCGTTCAAGAAGCTGCTCGGCCGGGGGTGAGGCCCCCACCCGCGCACCCGTGCGCGGCGCGCGCCGGACTGGACCCGTTGGGGTAGACTCCCCCCGAGGGAGCCCCCCATGCCCATCCGCACGCCGACTCCGGACGCGAAGCGCAGCGCGAGGTCGGGCCCGGCCCGCATGCCGATGGCCAGCCTCGGCAACGCGGAGCTGCTCAAGCGGATGGGGGAGCAGACCGCGGCGACCTCGACGGACATGTCGGAGGATCCGGCGAAGGCCGCGCGCGAGGCCGAGCAGGTGCAGCCGCTGATGAACCAGCCGGCCCCCGAGGTGACCGAGGCGCGCAAGAAGGGCAAGACCCCCAGCGCGATCGAGGCCACGGCCGAGCCCCTGCAGGAGTCCAAGGCGGACCGGGACGCGGTCCAGACGCCGAAGCCGGTCTCCGCCACCGCCGAGCCCGTCACCGAGGCCGCGCCCGCCGCCGCGAAGGCCGAGCCGGTCGCCGAGGTCGCCCCCGTCGCGAAGGCCGAGCCGGTCGCCGAGGTCGCCCCCGTCGCGAAGGCCGAGCCGGTCGCGGCGGCGCCGGAGGTGGTGGAGGCCCCCGTGGTCGCTCCCGAGCCGAAGGAGGTGGCGCCCGTCGTGGTCGCTCCGGCGCCCAAGGCCAAGCCGAAGGCCGCGGGGGGCAGCGGGGTCGCGCCGGGATGGGACGCGATCCACGCCGGCGCGGTGATGGAGCGGGGCCAGTCAGGCGAGACGGTTCGGCTGCTGCAGGAGCGGCTCACGCGCCTGGGCTTCGGCGTCGCCGCCTCCGGGGTGTACGGCGAAACCACCGAGCAGGTGGTCCTCGCCTTCCAGGCGGCGTACCGGGTCGAGCAGACCGGGAAGGTGGGCCCCACCACGCTGCGCAAGCTCGTGTACGCCGAGCAGTGCGCCATCTCGCTGGATCAGCTCCGCACCATCTGTCCGGGGATCGACGACGGTGTCGCGCGCCGCTACCTCCCCTTCCTCAACGCCTCGATGGAGGAGGCGCACGTCGACAACGACGCCCGCAAGGCGGCCTACGTCTCGCAGCTCGCGCACGAGACCGACGGCTTCAACACGCTCGAGGAGTACGCCTCCGGGTCGCAGTACGAGGGCCGCGAGGACCTCGGCAACACGCGCCCGGGGGACGGTCGCCGCTACAAGGGACGCGGGGCCATCCAGCTGACCGGGCGGGCCAACTACGCCTCCGTCGGCGAGGCGCTGGGCGTGGACCTGGAGCGTCAGCCCGAGTTGGCCGCGACCCCGGAGCTGGCCTTTCGCGTGTCGGCCGAGTTCTGGAGCTCCCGCGGGCTGAACGAGCGCGCGGACGAGGGCGACTTCGGAGGGATCACGCAGGTGATCAACGGCGGGCAGAACGGCCGCGCCTCCCGCGAGGCCTACCATGCCGCCGCCGAGCGGGCGATCGACAAGCCGGTCGCGCCCCTGCGCCCCACCGAGGTGGAGGCGGAGAAGCCGAGGCGCGCCCAGGCCTGAGGTTCAGGCCAGGGGGGCCTCGTGGTGGGCGGCGGGGGCGACGCCCAGCATGTGCAGGAGCGTCGGCGCGTAGCGGGTGGCCTCGACGGGCCGGCGTCCGGCATCGGCGCGGGCGCCGGCGCCCCACCAGGCCAGGACGCCCTCGGGGACGTGGTGGGCCGCGCCGGCGGTCTCCGTGGCGAGGTGGACGAGCCCGTAGGCTTCGAGGGGCCGCAGCTCCCCGGCCCACCGCAGGCGCCGGTGCACGAGCGCCGCGTGCTGCTGCTCGGCGTGGAGACGCACCGCCGTCCCGGCCTGCTCGGCGGAGAACGCGGCCGCCCCGTCCGGATCCACGATGGCTCCGACCCGGGCCACGAACGCGGCGGCGGCGCGGCTGTCGGCGAAGAGGAGCACGTGGTCCGGCTCCATCGCCCGGCCGCGGCGGGCCGGTTCCGCCCCTACCAGCTCGACGAGCCGGTCCGGGTCCGCGAGCCGGAGGGCGCCCAGGTTGGGCCCGGGAGGGAGGCGGTCCTGGCCCATGCTGGAGGCCACCACCACCCGGAGCTCGGGGTCGCGCCGGGTGAGGGCGAGGAGGCGGCCGAGCTGGTCGTCGGCGCGGTCCAGCCCGTCCTCGAGCGCCGCGGCCCAGGGTCGGTCTTCGGGGGCGCGCCCGCCTTCGGCCGGCCACGCGGCCGCCCAGTAGCGGTGCATGAGCCAGGCGAGGTGGTTCGTGAAGAACGCGGCGTAGTCCGGGCGGGCTCGCCGCCAGTGGTGCAGGAACACGTCCATCGCCACGTCGGTCCCCACGGCCGGGCGGCGGACCGCGCGGGCGGCTTCGCGACGCTCGCCGAGGAGCTGCCCGGCGCCGCGGGCGAAGCTGCGCGGGCCGACTCCGGCTCGGACCAGGCCGAGGAGCGCGCGGGGGGCCACCGGCGGTCTCGCCTCCACCACGCGCCCGCACGCGTCCGCCTGGCTGCGGACCAGGTGTTGGAAGGGCACCAGGCTGGCGGGCACCGCCTGATCGTCGGGCGCGAACAGGTCGGGGAGGGCGAAGTCCACCGGCGGAGGAGGCCACGAGTGGAAGGGGCCGAAGAGGCCCACCCGCCGCCGGGCCCGGCGGGCCAGCTCCCAGAGGGGCGGGTGCGGGTCGGGGGAGGGGAGGGGTTGGCCGGGCATGCGGAGCCCGTGGACGCCGGCCGGCACCCCGCGGTGCAGGGTCGGCCAGGTGACCCAGGGGTGCAGGGGCGGGGTATCCACCGCCTGGGTGGTGTGGCAGGCGCCCTCGCGCACCAGCCGGGCGAACGCGCCCCTGGGGCGCCGCGCCACCTGCCGATCCACGACGGACCAGGGGATCTCGTTGAGCTCGTAGACGAGGATCCGCACGCGCTCCCCTATCCGTCCGCGGCGCCGGGGCCCCACGGGCCGGAGGGGTCGGTGCTACCGTGAGGGCATGTTCGGTCTCCTCCTCGCCTGCGTCGCCTCCACCAAGGACGCCGACTCGGCCTTCCCCACCGAGTCGGACGCCGACACCGACGCCGACGCCGACGTCGACTCCGACTGCTCGGGACCCACGACGGGCACCTCCCCGGAGCTGCCCGCCGAGACGCCCGCGTTCAGCGTGGAGGTCGGCGACCGGTGGGTGGCCGAGACCGGGTACTGGGTGGACCTGGACGGGGTCTCCACGGTCAAGGGGAACCTGGAGATCGACAACAGCACCCAGGAGGTGGTGATCGTCACCGTCGAGGGCGACGTGGGCGTGGCGGGGCGCTACCCCGTGGAGCGGGTCGAGTTCGTGCGCCAGCTCTCCGCGTCCGGGGACGTCTTCCACTACTCCACCAGCGAACCGACAGGGCTCTGCCTGGTGGTCGAGGGCCACGCCGAGGAGGCGCTCTTCGCGCACACCGAAGGACAGGCCGGCA
>Ga0172372_10002959_pt1 | contig 25393 bp, 19 predicted proteins | sample LakKiv5m_2_FD_114544 | JGI IMG/M metagenome (GOLD analysis project Ga0172372, IMG submission 114544) | Freshwater microbial communities from Kabuno Bay, South-Kivu, Congo - kab_092012_9.5m | ecosystem: Environmental > Aquatic > Freshwater > Lake | place: Democratic Republic of the Congo...
ACGAGCGGGAGGACGAGTACAGCACCGCGATGGGCTCGGTCGAGGCGACCGACGATGGCGCCTGGCTCACCTGGCAGTCCAACCCCACCGCCACCGACAGCGGGGCCTGGACCAACGGCTGGCTCGACGAGGACGGCAACCTGACCGTGCTCGACACGTGGGAGCTGGTCGAGCGGGAGGACAGCTTCGACGGACCGTGGACCGGCCGCATCGCGCCCGACGGCACGCTGTGGAGCGCAGGCCAGGGAGAGGACCTCTCGGACCTCAACCACGGCATCATCCGGCGCGGCACCGGCGCCGACGCGGAGACGGTGTACGAGACCCACATCCACGCGGACGACACCGTGGACTGGTACGAGGGCTACACCGACCTCCAGTTCGACGGCGCGGGCAACTGGTACGCCTCCCACCTGGCCACCCACCCCACCACCGAGAGCTACGCCGACTGGCGCCTCGTGGTGGGCGCCGAGGACGACAGCGTCGACCCCGTGGTGATCGACCAGATCGACGACGACTACGGCGCCTGGGCCCTCGCGCTGCACCCGAACGGCATCATCTACACCGCCGGCGGGAGCTACCCGGTGGAGGAAGGGGTCGGATACGGCATCGTGCGCGCCGGCACCGCGGCCGACGGCTTCGCCGACGTGCTCCAGACCGCGCCCGACACCGAGGGGAACCACAGCTGGTCCGGCGACGTCATCGTGGACGCGGAGGGCGTGGTCTGGGCGCTGGAGATCGAGGTGGACTACGTCAACTGGGAGGCGCCCAGCGCGACGAGGCTGCACCGCCTTTCCTGCCGGTGAGCCTCAGGTCTGGAACCGCAGCACCATGTGCCGCGAGTGGGTCCAGCCCCCGTCCGACCATCCGGCGTACGGGCTGACCCCCTCCGGGACGAAGCCGCGCGAGCGGTAGAGCGCCTCGGCCCGGTGGTTCTCGGTCCAGACCTCGAGCTCGAGGCGCGCGTGGCCGGCGTCCCGGGCGCCGGCCACGATGGCGTCGAGCAGCAGCCCACCGGCGCCGCGGCCTTGTGCCACGCCGGCCACGCTCATCCCGAAGGCGGAGCAGTGGGCCCGCGGCGCGGGGAAGGCATGGAACCCCCCGTTGGCGATGATCATCCCCTCGTGCTCGACGACGTAGCTCTGGTGGCCATCCGCGCCCGCGAGCCGCTCTCGCCACCAGGCGGCCGGCACCGTGCCGACCTGGAGGGTCCCCCAGCGGGTGGCGGGGTCGCGGAGGATGGAGGTGATCGCCGCGGCGTCCGCCGGGGTGGGCCGTCGGACCACGAGCCCGGGCAGCGGGTCGCGCGGCGGGCGGGCGGGGGGCGCGGCGGGCACCGGGGGCGGCGGGAAGCCGGGGCGCAGCCACCCCCAGGTGAGCTGATCGCGCGTGGACCCGTCCTGGCGCCACCCGCCCGTCCGACGCACCCACGAGGTCCAGCCCGCGGCGGCGAGGCGCTCGGCGAGCGGATCACCGTCGGGAAGCTCGACCTCCATGCAGACGAGCGCGAACCACCGCGTGGCGAGGTCCTCCGCCTCGGCGAGGAGCGCGTCCACCCCTTCCGGCTCGCCGGCGAGGTCGACCTTGGCGCCATGCCGCATCCGGGGCCGGGTGCGCAGCACGATCCGGAGCCACGCGCGGGGCACCCCCGCGGGCGCCCACACCAGGTGATGGACGTGGGGGGGCGGGCTGGCGAGGGAGGCGACCAGGACGTCGTCCGCGCCGTGGTGCGCGGCGACGCCCAGGGCCCGCAGGGCCGCGAGGTCCTCGGGCTCGCCCGGCCGAATCGCCGCTACGTAGGCGTGTTCAGCCATGTCTCGTAGACGAACGCGCAGTCCTTGCGGATGCGCTCGGCCGAAAGCCCGTACTTCTCGAGCTTGTACCCGTGCTTGCTCTTGTAGGCCCGCTGCTCGTCCGCCGTCTTCTTGATCGAGGCGAGCTGCTCCGCGGAGGGATGCATGTCGAAGAACTTCACCATCTCCGCCATCAATCCGTCGAAGTCCTTCATCATCCGGTCGTACGAGACCACCATGACCCGGCTGCGGTCGATCCGGCCCGAGGTCCAGTCCTCGTGGAAGAGGCGGAACAGGTCCACGAGCGCGAGGTAGAGCCGCTCGTTGTAGCGATCCCGCACGTCGGCCGGCAGGGTGGAGTAGCCGAAGGCCTTGTCCAGCACCCCGGTGACCAACGAGAACGTGGACGGGATCACCTCCACCGGGTCGCGCACCATGTAGAGGATGTGGGCGTCCGGGAAGCGCTTGAGGAAGGCGGGCGTGCGCGGCCCGGTGGAGAACAGCTTGGCGACCTGCCGCGTGCCTCCCTGGGCCACGAGGTTGCGCTTCCACACCGACTCGATCCAGTCGAAGTCCCGCGCGGTGGTGTCCCGCACCGCCGGGTCCACCATCGACTTCAGATCCTCCGGATGCCAGGCCAGGAAGAAGCCGTAGAGGAAGAACCCGTCGAAGTAGCGGAAGAACACCGCGACGTCGTCGGTCTCGATCGACGACAGGTTGGTCTCGTGCGCCGCCGAGGCGTGGAAGCGCGCCGGGCTCACCTTCTCCAGCAGGGGCAGGAAGGGCTTGAGGATCTTCTGGAGGATGATCGAGGGGTAGAGGCTGCGGTACAGGTGCTGGCCGACGCCGAAGCCGTTGTCCACCAGCCAGCGCTGCAGGAAGGTGGTCCCGGTGCGCGGATTCCCCACGATGATGATGGGCTTTTCCACCTTCATCGTGTTCACGGCAGGGAAGAACAGCCGGTCCAACAACATGAAGAACCAGACGTTCAGGCGCAGGGTGAGGTACCCCATCGCGACGAAGAAGGGGATGATCCGCACCTTGAAGGTGCCGGACAACACGGCATAGGCCAGGGAGAACCGGTGCAGCATGGGGCGCACCCCTAACGCGGGGGCGCGATACGCTCCCCTGGATGTTGAGCCAGCTCCTCCTCACCGGCTGCCTCACTCCCGCCCCGGCGGTCCCGGAGGACGCCAAGACCGCCGCCGAGACGGACACCGGCACCGTCGCGGCCGCGCCCGGCGAGCCCCTCCTCACCGTGTGGGGAGCCGCTCGAGGGGCCCACCTCGGGCGCGGCTTCGCCGCCGGGGACCTCGACGGCGACGGCGCCCCCGAGCTGGCGCTCCCCTCGACCCACCCCCTCCGCGTGGACCGGCCCCCCTCCACCGCGGTGTGGCTCCTGGACCTGCCCGCCCAGGGGGTCCGCGTCCTCGACGCCGCGGACCCTCGCGTGCACGTGCCCGGGGTGGACGACGCCGGGACGGTCCACCTCGCTCCCCTCCCCGACGCCGATGGGCCGGGCGACGACGGTCTCGTCGTGTGGGCCGGAGGCGTGTCCGCCGACGCCCGCCGGCTGGACGGCGAGCCGGGGCTCGTCCCCTGGGGGGCCTCGGGACGGATCGGCTTCGCCGACCCGGAGCCCTGGTTCATCGAGGACGTCGCCGCGGTCGGCGACCCGGACGGGGACGGACGGGACGACCTGGGGGTGGTGGTCCGCTGGTGGGGGACCGTGAGCCCGAACACCGACGGGAGCCCCGAGGGCAACCAGAGCGCCGCGGTGGTGTTGCCCCTGGGGGGCGACGGGGAGCTGAGCTTCCACGACGCCTTCGCCACCACCGGCGACCCGCATCCCCTCGCGGGCATCCGCGGGGCTGGCGACCTCGACGGCGACGGAGGAGACGACCTGCTCTGCGTCGGCTCCGAGCTCAGCTTCGTGTCCGGGCTGCCCCAGCGGGGCGCCCTCTCCGACGTGGCGGGCTGGCAGCTCCTCGGGCTCGACGGGGCGACGGCCGAACCGGCGGGCGACGTGAACGGCGACGGTCACGCCGACGTCGTCCTTGGGCGCGCCGTGGGCGAGACGGGCGACCTCGGCGCGGTCTGGGTGCTCCACGGTCCCGCCCCCTCCGTCGAGCAGCTCGCGGAGCTTTCGCTCCGGTACGACGGCGACGCCGTCGGGCTCCAGCTGGGGCGCGCGATCTCCGCCGCCGGGGACCTCGACGGCGACCTGGCCGCCGAAGTGTGGGCCGGGACGGACGGTCAGGGGGCCTGGCTCCTGGCCGAGTCCGGGGGCGCGCTCGTGCGGCGCGCCGTCGTGGGCGCCGACCTCGGCGGCGCGGGAGAGCACCTCCTCGGCGGCGTCGACCTGAGCGGGGACGGCGTACCGGACCTCGTCCTGTCGGACCCCGACGCGGACCGGGAAGGGGCCCGGGACGCCGGGGTGGTGTGGCTCTGGTCCGGGGCCGACCTGGGGGGCTGACCCGGGGGCCGACGGCGGGCGACAGCGGGGAACAAGGCGGCGCCCAGGGCCTCTTGATACGGTCGGACCGTGCACGGCCCCGCCGATCCCCTCCCCGCCTCCGAGCGCCTCGACGAGGTCTGCCGCGCCGTTCGCGCGGGGGGAGCGGAGGCCCGCTCCAGCTGGGTCGAGGCGGTCCGCTCGGCGCGGGAGCGATCCGACGCGAAGGCCCTCGCCCACGCGTCCCTGTGCCTCGCGGTGGCGCTGCACCAGTCCCACGACCCGGGAGCCGCCAGCGCCGCCCTCGCCGAAGGTGAAGGCGACGACGAGCCCTCCCGACTGGTGGCGGACCTCCTGGGCCTGCGGCTCCTGGTGGAAACGGGGCAACGCTCCGCCGCCTTCGAGCGCGGGCGGAGCGCGCTGGCCCGCGCGAAGGCGCTCGGTGACCGCGGGGCCGAGGCCACGCTGCTCCTCGAGCTGGGCCTGGTCCACGCCGACGCCCGGGATGCCCAGCGGTACGCCGACGTGGTCCTCCAGGCCCTGGACCTGTTCCGCGCCCTGGGCGACCGCCGCGGGATCACCGCCTGCCTCGGGAACCTTGGGTGCGCGCTGACCTGGCGCGGACGCCCCGACGAGGCCGAGCGTTGCCACGACGAGGGGCTCGCGATCGCGGTGGAGCTGGGGGCGCGCCGTGAGCAGGCCGTGCACCTCGCCGGGCTGGGGCGCGTGGCCTGCCAGCGCGCGCGCTTCGACGAGGGCCGGGGCTGGTACGCCGAGAGCCGGCGGATCCTCGAGGGCCTGGACGAGCCCTTCCTGATCGCCCGCAACCACCTGAACCTGGGCCGGATGCTCCAGGAGGCCGACCTCCTTGACCAGGCGCTGGAGGAGCTCTCCGCCGCGCAGGCCCTGGCCGAGGCCCACGGCTACCGCGCGGTGGGCTGCGACGCCTGGGAGGTGTCCGCCCTGGCGCTCGAGGCCCGCGGGGACCCGGCCGGGGCGCTCGCCGCGCTCAGGCGTCACCTGGCCTGCCGAGAGGTGGACGCCGGGAACGTGACGCTGGGAGAGGGACGGGACGTCGAGCTGGAGCGCCGCATCGCGGCGGCCCGGCGGGAGGCCGACTCGGAGCGGCGCCGCAGCAGCGAGCTCGCCGAGACGAACGAGGCGCTCCGAGCCGCGTTGGTCCGCCAGCAGGAGTTGCAGGACGAGCTCCGCCGCCTGGCGGAGACCGACGCGCTGACCGGGCTGTGCAACCGCCGCAAGCTCCGGGAGTACGCCGAGCAGGAGATCCGCCGCGGGGCCCGCAACGGTCGGCCTTTCTGCCTCCTCCTCCTGGACGTGGACCACTTCAAGCGCGTCAACGACACCCATGGTCACTCGACGGGGGACGAGGTGCTCATCGAGCTGGCCGGGCGCCTCGATCACGCGGTCCGCTGCGTGGACATCGCCGCCCGTTGGGGCGGGGAGGAGTTCGCCGTGCTCCTCGTGGACACCGACACCGCCGGCGGTCAGATCGCCGCGGAGCGGGTGCGCTCGGCCTTCGACGCCCGCCCGTTCCACACCTCCCGCGGGGAGCTCGCCATCACCGCGAGCGTGGGCCTGGCCAGCTGGGACCGTGAGCGCGACTCCACCTCCCTGGATCAGCTGCTCTCCCGCGCCGACCGGGCCCTCTACGCCGCCAAGCAGGGCGGCCGGAACCGGGTGGTGGTGGCGGGCTGAAGCGGGCTACCCCGCCAGCACCGGGGGCTTGCGGCCGATCCACGGCCGGGCCGCCTCGAGCTGGGCGGCGACCCGGAGGAGCCGACCGTCCTCGCCGAAGGGCGCGGCGAGCTGCACCCCGATGGGGAGGCCACCCGCCTCGTGGAGCGGGAGCGAGATGGCGGGCTGGCCCGTCTGGTTGAAGAGCTGGGTGTTGGGGGTGCGCTCGAAGTTGTTCGCCGCGAGCTGGGCGAGCACGGCCCGGATGGCCGCCCCCACGGGCAGCGCGCGCAAGGCCGCGAGGCCCACCGCCTCGGCCGGCTTCAGCGCGAGCTCCCCCAGTCGCACCGGCGGGTGGGCGAGGGTGGGGAGCAGGAGCAGATCCCAGCGTTGGTGGAAGGCGGCCATCTGCCGCCCGGCCAACTGGATGGCGTCCCGCGCGTGCTGGAGGTCCACGCCGCCGAGCGTCTCCCCCACCTGCTTGAGGAACCAGGTCGCCGGCTCGAAGTAGGACGACCGCGGGGTCCGCCCCGTCCACCGGGCCATGTCGTGGATCTCGGCGGCGGTCCCGACGCCCACCTGCGTCAGGTAGGCGCGGATCAGGGCATCGCGGTCCACGGGCGGGTGGGCCTCCTCCACGTGGTGCCCGTGCGCTTCGAGGAGGCGTGCGGTGAGCTGCACCGCCTCCGCACAGGCCGGGTCGGTGGCCTTGCCGAAGAGGGAGCGGGTCGTGAACGCGATGCGGAGCCGCCCCGGAGGCGCGCCCACCTCGTCGCGGAAGTGACCCGGAGCGGCGGGAGCGGCGTAGGGATCGCCCTCCATGGGCCCGGCCATCACGTCGAGGAAGGCCGCGGTGTCCCGCACCGTGCGGGTCAGCGTGCCCCACTGCACGTAGCCGCCCCAGCCCTCGCCGAAGTCCGGCCCCAGGGGCACCCGGCCGCGGGTGGGCTTCAGCCCCACGAGCCCGCAGGCGCTGGCCGGGATGCGCAAGGAGCCGCCGCCGTCGCCGCCGTGCCCGACCGGCACCGCGCGCGCCGCCACCAGCGCCGCGGACCCCCCGGAGGAGCCGCCCGTGGTGTGGTCCAGGTTCCACGGGTTGTGGGCGGCGCCGCGCCAGGCGGACTCGGTGGTGCCGACGATCGCCAGCTCCGGCAGGTTCGTCTTGGCGAGGAACACCAGCCCGGCGCGCCTGAGGCGGGCCACCGCCTCGGAGTCGTGGTCGGGGACGAAGCCCTCGAGGAAGCGCGTGGAGGCGGTGAAGGGCACGCCCTTGACGAAGCCGTCGAAGTCCTTGACCACCATCGGCACGCCCCGGAAGGGCCCGTCCGGCAGCGGACCCCGCGCCTCGGCGCGAGCGCTCTCGGCCATGGAGTGGACCACCGCGTTGAGCCGGGGGTTCACCGCCTCGACCGCCGCCAGGGCGACCTCGACCAGCTCGGACGGGCTCACCTCGCCCGCGCGGACGCGACGGGCGAGCTCGGTTGCGTCGCAGTCGACGTAGTCGTGCATGCCCGGCCCTAACCGCGGACCAGGGCCGGATCGAACCGGGCCTCCGCGGGCAGGCGCCGACGGAGCTCGGAGAGGGCCGAGACCGAGAGGCCCGCGGCCCCGGCGGTGCGGATCCAGTGGTCGAGGTGCCCCCGGGTCTGCGTCCCCACCTTGGTGAAGTGCCAGCCGAAGTAGAGCGGCACGTCGAAGGGGAGGAGCAGGCGCGTCGCCGCCATGACGGGCGCCACGAGCCAGCGTCCAGGCCAGGTGGCCCAGAACGGCGGAGGGGCGTCGCGCCGCGCCGCGGCCAGGATCTCGGCGTAGGCCGCGAAGGCGACGTCGAGGGTGTCGCCCTGGCGGACCGCCCGCCAACTCCAGCCCACGCCGTCCAACGCCGCGACCAGGCACTGCAGGAGGGCGCCACCGTAGGTGGAGGCGGTCGCCACGTCGGCACGCCGGGCCCAGAGGCCGCCCTTGCGCAGGGCGGCGAGGACGGGGTCGAGCCGCGCGGGCGGGCCCTCGAAGGGCGCGGCACCCGGGGGGACCCACGCCGCCACCCCCGCCCCGTCGAAGCCGGTCTCGCCCGGGAGCGGGGACTGCCAGGCGATGAAGGTGATGAGGCCGAGCACCATGCGCGGACCGGCCACCGCCCCCACCCGGGCCCGATGGTCGGGGCCCGGCTGCAGGCACACCACGGTGGCGTCCCCGGTGGCGGCGAGCACCTCCTCGAGCCAGGGCTCGCCCACCGCCGGGCCGCTCACCGCCAGCCAGACCTGGTCCCACGCCAGGGAGCGGAGCTCCTCCGGAGCGACGTGCACCCCCGCGGGCGCGAAGCGCTCGGGGCGCGGAGGGCGACCGTGCCGGAGCCACCAGAGGGGGTAGCCGGCCCGGGCCTCGTCCTGGTGGCGCGGGCGGACGTAGACGTGCACCTCCGCCCCGCCTCGCGCCAGGACCGCCCCGTAGACCTGGCCGACCGCCCCCGCTCCGACGATGAGCACGCGCATCCCGCTCCGTATCCCGGGTCGGCGCACCGCCGGCGCGATGGGCGCGGTAGGAGGGGTGAACTCGCGGACGAGGTGTACACCTGGACCTGCTGGACCCACGAAGCCTGGTGTGGTCCCCGGGGGCGCTCATCGGCCTGCTGGTGCTGCTCCGCGTGGTGGCGCCGCTGCCGCCCGCCGCCGAGCCCTGGCGCGCGCGTGTGGACGTGCCCCTGGCGCTCCTGGTCGGCGTCGCCTTCGGCGTCCTGGCCGCGTTCTGGCTGGCTCCCCACCACCTCATCGGGTACCCGCTGCTGGCCAGCGACTACTCGCAGTACTGCGAGAAGGTCGCCGCGCTCCGCGACGGCGCGAGCGCCCACCCGCATCCCAGCCGGAGCTGGTGGGCGGGGCTCCTCCCCGGCCTGCTCGCCCGGCGCTGGGGCGTGGAAGGGGGGCTGGCGCTGGGGGCCCTGATCTCGGTCGGCTGCCTCGGCTCCGGGCTCTTCCTCTGCGCCCGCCTGGTGCACTCCCGCGCGGCCGGCGTCCTCGCCGCGCTCCTGGCCCTGGGCTCCGCGCCCGTGATCCTCCTGGCCCGGACGGCCACCTTCTACCCGGAGATCGTGGCCGTTTCGACGCTCGCCATCGCGCTGGGGGCCGGGGCCGCGGTCCTCGGGGGCTGGGGGTGGTGGCTCGCGGGCGGGATCGGCGCCGGCGCGGCCCTCCTGGTGGACGTACGCGGCTTCCAGTTCGGGTTGACGGCGCTCGCGCTCGCGCTGCTCGGGACCCTGCGCGCCCCCGACCGGCTCCTCCCCGTGCGGGTGGGATGCGTCCTGCTCCCGGTGATGGTGTCCTGGTGGCTCGCGCACGACCTCGCGCTCCAGGGCGACCCCGGGCTCTACGTGCAGAGCCACGCCTACCTGGAGTGGGGGATGCTGGAGGCCGGCCTCGGGCGCCTCGAGACCGACCCAAGCCGCCACGACTGGCTGTGGGGCCGCTCCACCCTGCTCGACGTCCCCGAAGCGCTGGCGGCGCTCGTCAGCCTCGCGGGGCGCGCGCCTCCGGAGCTCGCGGCGTACCAGGCCACGCGCATCGAGTGGACCTCGCTGGTCCTCCCGGTGGCCGGGTGTGTGGCGGTGGGCCTGGCGGGCGCGGTCGTCCTGCTACGCCGCGCCCCCTGGCGCCTCTTCGTGGCCCTCGCCGCCGTGGCCCCCTTCCTCGCGGTGAGCGTGAGCGCGGTGCGCACCCTCCCGTCGGCCCGGTACCTCGGGACCGGGTTCTCCGGCCTCTGGGTGCTCGTGGGTCTGGGCGTCGCGGGCCTCCTCACCGGCGAACGCGGGTTGCTCCCTGCGCGTGCGCGCGTCCCCGTCGTGTTGGCCGTCATGGTGCTCGTGGCCGCCGGCAGCCTGCCCACCTGGTACTCCCCCCTCGCCCCGTGGCGGCGCCCCGTCGGGTCGGACCACTACCCGGCGGCCATCGCCGAGGGGCGGGGCGAGCCCCACGACGCACGCTGCGCCGCCGCGTACGCCGCCGACGCGGCCGGGGGTCGGCGGTTCATGCCCTACACCGCCTCCCGGCGCCGGCCGCCCCCCCTGCTCCCGGGCGAATCGGGCGACCGCCATCTGCCGCCGCCCCCGCCGCCGTCACCCGACTGAGGCCGCGGTCCCTGCTGGGTCGGAGGGCAGCTCCACCACCCGCAGCGGGACCTCGCCGAGCCCCTTCAGGCTGCGGGTGGCGAGCGTGGCCCGGGCGCCGGCCGCCGCGACCACGGCGTCCACCCCCGGGACCTCCCACACCCGCTCGGTGAGCACCAACTGGCCTCCGTCGGCGACTCCCTGGGCCCGCGCCGCCAGGTTCACGGTGCCCCCGAACCAGTCGAGGGAGCCGTCCGTCCCGGCCACGCCCAGCGCCGGACCCAGGTGCAGGCCCACCTTGAGGGTGAGCGGACGCTCCAGGCCCAGCGTCCGCGACCAGGCCGCGAAGGCCGGCAGCGTGCGCAGGGCCGCGCCCACCGCGCGCTCGGGCTCGTGGAACACGGCCATCACCGCGTCGCCGATGGTCTTCACGACCACCCCGCCCCCGGCCTCGATCTCGCGCCGGAGCAGCGTGAAGTGGTCGCGCACGATGGCGAAGGCGCGCGCGTCGCCCACCGCCTCGTACATCGCCGTCGATCCGCCGAGGTCGGTGAAGAGGACGGTGATCTCGCGGACGGAGAGGCGCAGGTCGCTGCGGAGCACCTCGTGCGCGAAGGTGCGTCGCCAGGCCGGGCGGGCGGTGAGGAGCGCCGCCGGAACCACCGGCTCCTCGCCCCCCATGCGGGTCAGGTAGACCCTCAGCCGTCCCGAGGTGTCGTTTCGGAGCCGGAGCTGCACCGGTCCGGCCGCCACGGGCAGAGGCGGGGCGTCGGCGGAGAAGCGCGGACCCACCGTGGCCCGCCAGTCCACCGCCATCGGCCCGTCCAGCGCCGTCTCCAGGCTCAGGTCGGCGGCGTTCCCGGCCGCCCCGAGGCGCCAGCGCCCGGCGGGCAGGTTCACGGCATCTTCGAAGACCTGCCCCGGCGAGAGCGTGTAGATGGCGTGCTGCTCGGGCGCCGCCGCGGGGTAGAGCGTGCAGTAGCGCTCCTCGGCGCGGGGGGCGACCGAGGGGTGCGGGGAGAAGAGCACCTCGACGTTCTCCCCGAGGTCGGTGCCGGTGCTGAGCCGGCACGACGGGCACTCCACGTGGTCCGGCAGGTCGGAGAGCGTGCCGGCCTGGGAGAACGCGCCGTAGCAGCGTTGGCAGCGGGCGGTCCAGTACAGCTCGAGCGCGCCCGCGGTCACGCCGGCGAGGCAGCGATCGAGGACCCGCTCACGGTCCAGGCCCCACTGATCGGCGAGCGCGAAGGCGCGGATGCGGGTCAGGGAGGTGGGGCGGGCGTAGCGCAGCCACTGCGTGAACCGATCCACCACCTCGGCGTCCGACTCCCGCCACCGGGCGAAGGCCGGGCGCGCCGCATCCGGGATCTCCCGAACCGGCGGACCCGTCTCGGCGGCTCGGGCGACCAGCACCTCCCACCGGCGTCGGATGTCGCGCAACGCCACCCATCCGGCCGGGACCATCCAGGTGGGGACGTGCAGCGAGAGATCGATGCGCGGGCGCACCCGCTCGCCACCCCCTTCGGCCGGCTCCAGCCGCGCCGTGAAGTCGGTCCCGAGGAGGTGCGGGGCGCGGAAGCTGCGGACCTGCCGGAACCAGCGACCCCGCGACCACGCGATCCACGCCTCCTCGAAGCTGGCCTTGATCCCGGCCGGCCCGGCCATCTGTCCGGTGAGGACGGGCAGCCCGTCGGGGAGCGAGCCCATGGAGAGCCCGGTCACGACGCCGTTGGCGGCGACCCGGTTCATCCAGTCCGTGTCGCCCACCAGCCCCCAGGCCAGGGCGGGATCCAGCTCCGGGCCCGAGATCTGGACGCTCAACCGCTGACCGGCCATCGGCTCCGGGGGCACGTCCGCGGCGTAGGGAACGAACGGGGGGACCACGCGGGGGAGCGTAGCAGAAACGGCCTTCGACACCAGGACCCCCGGCGGGCCGCGGGATACGGCCCCTCGTGCCCCCCGGACCCACGCTCGCCCCGGCCCTGCCTTCGGGGTGATCGTCCTCGCGGCGCTGGCCGGTGCGGTGTGGCTCCGGGAGGCGCCGCCACGAGCCCTGGGCTTCGCATTGGCCATCGGAGTCCTGCTGGTCCCGCTCGGGATCACCGATCGCCCGGTGGTCGGTACCGAGGGGGTCCTGGACATGGCCACCCCGGGGCTGCTCCTCGCGCTCGGCCACGCGGCGCTCCGGGCCCGGGCGCGCCTCCTCGCGCTCGCCTGCCTCGTCGTGGCGGGCGAGGAGCTGGACTGGGGTCAGCGGCTCTGGTTCTTCCCCACCCCCGCCGCGCTCGGCGCCGTCCCCTCCCGCTCCACCGACCTGAACCTCCACAACATCGACGGGCTGGACGTGCTCTGGCAGCCCCTCCCCCTGCTCCTGCTGGTGGCCTCGGCGTGGCGCGCCCACCTCCCCGCCCGGCTGGCCGGCGCGCTGCTGCGGGTCGGCGTCCCGGCCGTGGTGCCCGCCACCGCTCCGGTGCTCCTCGTCCTCGGGGCCGGCTCGCTGGCGCTCGGGGTCTCGCTGGGGCAGCGGCCTGCGGACGAAGCCTTCGAGCTCGCGACCGTGTGGGCGCTGCTGGTGGGATGGGAGCGAGGACGGGCCGGCGCGGAGGGGCTCACGCGCCCCGGCGCACCCGGTCCAGCAACCCCGGCGGGGGCTGGTCCAGCCGACGCTTGAGCGCGCCCACCGTGGCCGCGAACTGGCCGCCGAAGTGCTCGCACCAGTCGCAGCCCCCGACGTGGGCCTCCACCCGCGCCCGAGTGGCGGCGTCGAGCTCGCCGTCCAGGTAGTCGGAGAGGACGGCCAGCACCTCGGTGCAGCGGATCCCGGCGACCTCGCGGTCATGGGCCATGGGAGCCTCCTTCGCGCAGGGCGCGCATGAGCTCGAGTCGAGCCCGGTGCAGCCGGCTCTTCATGGCCGGCACGCCCAGGCCCAGGAGCGCCGCCGTCTCGGCGCCGTCCAGACCCTCCACGTCCCGCGCCCAGAGCACCTCGCGGGACTCCGGGTCCAACGCGGCGAGCGCCGCGTCGAGGCGGGCCCGGTCCTCCGCGGCCACGGCGGCCCGTTCGGGGTCGGACCCCCAGCCGGCGCCGAGGCCCAGGTCGAGCAGGGGCTCGACGGCGGCGGGCTCCCCGACGCGGCGGCGGTGGGAGCGGTGCCAGGCGTGCCTGAGGATCCCCGACAACCAGGGTCCGGCGTCGTCGCCGGCCGGCGCAGAGCCGGCCCGGAGCGCGGCCAGGAAGGTCTCCTGGACGAGGTCGTCGGCCGCGACCGGGTCGCCGGCCAAGGCGCGCGCGTGGCGCCACACCCGGGGGAGGTGCCGCGCCACGAACGCGTCGCCCGCGGGGCGGTTCCCCTCGCGGGCGAGGGCGAGCAGCTCGGCGTCGGCACGTTCCACCCGGTCCGACTATCCCGGCCCGCTCAGGCCTTCTTCATCGGACAGGTGGAGATCCCGAACAGCGTGTAGAGCGGGCAGCTCCCCAGGAGCCCGGTGGCGAGCGGCACCAGGCCGATGAAGCCGAGGGGGGTCTTGGGGCCCACGAAAGCGAGGGCGAGGAGGCCGAGGCCGAGGACGACGCGGATGCCGCGGTCGAGGGTGCTCTCGTTGGCGGGGAGGATCTTGGCGAGCATGGCTGACTCCGTGGTGAACCGCGTCGGGGCGCGGGGGGTTCGGCGCGTCGGAGCGACGCGGCTGTCCAGGAGAGCCAGAACGGCGCCCCGAGGGTTCGGGCCCCGGGTCCGCCACCGGACGGAGGCCCAGGGGCGCGGCATCCTGTCACTTCCCGGCGACCGGTTCGGGCGCTAGCTACTCTGCCCACGAACGGAGACCCCGTGCTCACCCTGCCCCTCCTCCTCCTCGGCTGCACCGGCAAGCCGGACGACACCGCCGACAGCGGCGCCCTGGTCAACGTGCCCGTGACCGTGGCCTTCCGTGGGGTGGCCGGCGCGGCCGACTTCTCCTGCGAGGCCCCCGCCACCGGCATCGGGTCCACCTCCACCACCTGGACCCCGCTGGACTTCCGCTTCTACGTGCACGGCTTCGAGCTCCTCGACGCCTCCGGCGCGGCGACCCCGCTCACGCTCACCCAGGACGGGCTCTGGCAGGTGGAGGACGTGGCGCTGCTGGACTTCGAGGATCGCGGTGGCACCTGCATCAACGGCACCCCCGAGACCAACTCGGTGGTGACCGGCGAGGCCCCCGCGGGCACCTGGACCGGGCTGCGCTTCCGGCTCGGGGTCCCGTTCGCGCTGAACCACGGCGACGTGGCCACCGCACCCTCGCCGTTGAACGTCAGCACGCTCTTCTGGAGCTGGCAGATGGGGTACAAGTTCGCCCGCATCGACGGCCGCACCACCGGCCTCGACGACGGCGCGATCTTCCACCTGGGCAGCACCGGCTGCATGACGGACGATCAGGGGGAGGTCACCGGCTGCGACGCCGAGAACGTCGCCACCATCACCCTGGACGGCTTCGACCCCGGCGCGGGCACCGTGATCGCCGACCTCGCGGGTCTCTTCCAGGGGGTGGACATGGACACCAACGCCGGCGGCGACTCCGTCTGCATGTCCGGCGGGACCGACCCGGAATGTGGCCAGATCTTCGCGAACCTCGGCCTCGACTTCGGCGGCACGGCCGGGAACCCCGCCGCACAGAGCTTCTTCCGGGCGGAATAGGAGCACCCATGCTCGTGACCCTCCTCCTCGCGTGCCCCGGTCCAGAGGACGACACCGGCGCCGCCGCCACCTACGCCTGGGACCTCCCCGCGGGCTTCCCCGAGCCCTACGTCCCGCCCGAGTACCCGATGTCGGCCGAGAAGGTGGAGCTGGGGCGCTACCTGTTCTACGACGAGCGGCTGTCCGGGAACGAGACCCAGGCCTGCGCGAGCTGCCACAAGCAGGAGCTGGCGTTCACCGACGGACTGGCGGGGGCCGAGGGCTCCACGGGGGAGATCCACCGCCGGGGCTCGATGGCGCTCGGCAACATCGCCTACGCCTCCACCCTGACCTGGGCGAGCAACGCGGTCCGGGTGCTGGAGCACCAGGCGCTCCTCCCCATCTTCGGCGAGACCCCGGTGGAGCTCGGGATGGCCGGCCGCGAGGATGAGCTCCTCGAGCGCTTCCGTTCCGACCCCGCGATGCTGGCCCGCTTCGAGGCGGCCTTCCCCGACCGGGAGGACCCCGTGGACCTCGACACCCTCACCCAGGGCATCGCGTCCTTCCAGCGGTCGCTCCTCACCGGGGACTCCCCCTACGACCGGTGGACCTACCGCGACGACCCGCAGGCGCTCTCCGACAGCGCGCTCCGCGGCATGAGCCTCTACCTCTCGGAGGACATGGAGTGCTTCCACTGCCACGGAGGCTTCGCCTTCGCCGACTCGGTGCGCACCGCCACGACCACCTTCGACGAGATGTTCTTCCACAACACCGGGCTGTACAACGTGGACGGGGCCGGGGCGTACCCCGAGCGGGACCAGGGGCTCTACGAGCTCACCCTCGAGCCCGCGGACATGGGCCGCTTCCGGGCCCCCTCGCTCCGCAACATCGCCGTTACCGCGCCGTACATGCACGACGGGAGCATCGCCACCCTGGACGAGGTCCTGGACCACTACGCCGCGGGCGGGCGCACCATCGCCGAAGGCGAGAACGCGGGAGTGGGGGCGGACAACCCCTACAAGAGCGAGTTCGTCCGCGGCTTCCAGCTCGACGACCAGAGCCGCGCCGACCTGAAGGCCTTCCTCGAGAGCCTGACCGACGAGGGCTTCCTCACCGACCCACGGTTCTCGGATCCCGAGGGGTAGGGAAAGGACGACTCCTGGGTTAGTCCGCGCGACCTCACGGAGTGCGCGTGCACCACCTCCAGTCCTTCGTCTGCGGCCGCTGGCAGTCCGGCACCGGCAAGCCCGCCCTCCTCGTGAACCCCGCCACCGAAGAGGTCCTGGCCGACACGAACGCCGACGGCCTCGATCACGCCGCCGCCCTCGCCCACGCGCGCACGGTGGGCGGGCCGGCCCTGCGCCGGCTCGACTTCGCCCAGCGCGGCGCGCTCCTGATGAACCTCTCGAAGGCGCTCCACGCGCACCGCGAGGATCTCCTCAACCTGGCGCAGGCCAACGGGGGCAACACGCGGGGCGACGCGAAGTTCGACGTGGACGGGGCCATCGGCACCCTCGCCGCGTACGCGGGCTTCGGCGAGGCCCTGGGCAAGCGCATGGGCGACCGCCGCTTCCTCGTGGACGGGGAGTTCGTCCAGCTCTCGCGCTCGGCCCGGTTCGTCGGCCAGCACGTCTGGATGACCCGGCCCGGCGTGGCGGTGCACGTGAACGCCTTCAACTTCCCCGCCTGGGGCACCTTCGAGAAGGTGGCCGTGTCCTTCCTGGCCGGCGTGCCCGTCATCACCAAGCCCGCCACCGCCACCGCGCTCGTCACCTGGCGGTGCGTGCAGGTCCTGGTGGACTCCGGCCACCTCCCCGAGGGCGCCCTGCAGCTGGTGTGCGGCTCGGCCGGGGATCTCCTCTCCCACCTGGGAGCCCACGACAGCCTCGCCTTCACCGGGAGCAATGCCACCGGGGCGATGTTGCGGGACACGCCGGGCTTCGCCACCCGCGGGGTCCGGGTCAACGTGGAGGCGGACTCGCTCAACGCCGCGGTCCTGGGCCGGGACGTGGAGGAGCGGGGCGACCTGTGGAACACCGCGGTCCGCCACGTCGTCACCGACATGACGCAGAAGACCGGGCAGAAGTGCACCGCGATCCGCCGGGTCATGGTCCCCGCCGACCGCCTCGACGCCTTCCAGGAGCACCTGCTCGAGTCGCTCGCCGGCGTCGTGGTGGGGAATCCGGTGGTGGACGGGGTCACGATGGGCCCGGTGTCCACCGCCAGCCAGCTTCGCGACGGGAGCGCGGGCATCCGCCGGCTCTCGGCCGAGGCCACCCTGGTCCGGGGGGGGCCCGAGCGGGTGGACGGCGTCGGCGCGCCCGAAGGGAAGGGCTACTTCCTCGCCCCCACCGTGCTGCGCGCCGCGTCGGCCGCCTCGGCCCCCTCGGTGCACGAGCACGAGGTCTTCGGGCCCTGCGTCACCCTGGTCCCCTACGACGGCGGCGCGGACGAGGCGGCGGCGATCATCGGGCGCGGTCAGGGCTCCCTCGTGTCCACCTGCTACGCCGACGACCGGAGCTGGATCGAGGGGTTCGCGGCCGGCGCGGCCCCCTGGCTCGGACGCCTGCTGGTCACCTCCACGAAGGTGGCCGACCAGGTCTTCCCCCCGGGGATGGTGCTCCCCTCGCTCGTCCATGGCGGCCCCGGCCGCGCGGGCGGCGGCGAGGAGCTCGGGGGTGAACGCGGGCTCCTCTTCCACATGCAGCGCACCGCCATCGAGGGCGACCGGGTGATCCTGGCCAGGCTGCACGGGAACGACGGGGTGTAACGCCGGGGATGGCCGCCCGTTACACTGCCGCACCCACGGGCGGCAGATGCAGCGACTGCGGAAGGTAGGCCTCGGACTGGTGGCGGCGGTGGTCGGTTCGATCGTCCTCTGCCTGGGCGTGGTCGGCCCCTGCTGGTCGGCCTGGCTCTTCGACGGCGTGCTCCTCCGGCGCTGTCCGGTGGGCGACGTGCGCCCCACGGGCGAGGTGCACGTGCGCGGCGTGGGGCGCGGCAGCGTCGGGGTGATCGCGGTTTCCGCCAGCGGGTACTACGTGGACCGGACCACGGGGGAGGTCCAGACCACGCCCATCCGGCGGGTCGGGGCCCGCCTGGAGCTCACCGACCCGACCGGCAAGATGACCGTGCTGGACCCCGAGGACGACGACACCTACGGGTTCACCACCGAGTACGAGGTCGAGCTGCCCGCCGGGCCGGACGGCGACTGGAAGCTCGAGGCCATCGTGGACACGCCCGCGGGCGAGTCGCCGGTGAAGGTCACCGTGCCGCTCTACGCGCCGGCGCTGGGTCACCTCCTCCTCGACGCCCCGCTGTACAAGCCCGGTCAGACCCTGCGCTTCCGGTCGGTGACGCTGCACGAGGGCGACCTGAGCCCGCTCACCGGGCGGCCCGGCACCTGGACGGTGACCGGCCCGGACGGCACCGTGCTGCTCGAGGAGCGGGGGGTGACGGCCGGCTTCGGCGTGGCCTCGAGCACCTTCCCCCTCGCCGACGACGCCGAGTCCGGGCTCTACACCGTGACCTGGTCGAGCGGCAGCCTCAACGTCAGCTCCACGGTGGAGGTACGGACCTTCCAGCTCCCCCGCTTCCAGATCGAGGCCCGGGCCGAGCGGCGCTGGTTCGGAGCCGGCGACGAGGTGGTGGTGAACGGCACCGTCCGCTACAGCTCGGGGGCACCGGTGGTCGGCGCCACGGTCACCACCGACGTCCGCGCCAGCGGCCCCTGGCCACCCCCGAACGCGTGGCTGGACACGCGGACCCTCGCCTCCGACCGCTCGGGGGCGTTCGTGCTCCGGCTGGGCGCGGTCCCGTCCGACCTCGTCGGTCAGGGCACCCTCCAGGTGGCGCTCAAGGCCGTGGACGCGACGGGCGACACGGTCTACGGCGCGGCGTCGGTGCTGCTCTCCCAGGACAGAATCGTCGCCGACGCGGTGACCGAGCTGGCCGACGGCCTCGTGCCGGCCATCAACAACCGCGTCTACCTGCGCGTGGCCCGCCCCGACGGCGAGCCGCTGCGGGGCGCCACCGTCTCGATCATCCCCACCGGGGCGGCCGACGAGCGGCCCATCGTGGCCACCGCCGACGCCGACGGGGTGGTGAAGGTGCAGCTGGATCCGGGGGAGCCCGTGACGGTGGTGGAGCCGCCCCAGCCCGTCCGCGTCGACCCCAGGCGGTCCAACCCGCACCTCAGCGTCCGGCAGGCCGACACCCTCCTGGACGGGCGCGCGCTGGACGTCGAGGGGCGCGGGGCGGTGGCGCGTTGGGCCGAGCGGGCCCAGGGCTGCCTGGTGCTGGGCGACCCGGGGGGGGCCACCGAGGTCGCGCTGCTGGCGCGGATCGGGCGCGACGGGCGCGTCACCCACGTCCAGACCTCGGGCGGCAACCCCGAGCTCGCCGCCTGCGTCGCCGACGTGGCCCGTGCCACCCCGGTCGCGGCCGGCGAGGAGCGCGTCTGGAACGTGCAATTCGACGCCCCCGAGGCCAACCGGCCCTGGCTGCAGCCCGACCTGCGCACCTGGGTGGACGCGAACGGCCAGACGGGCGACGCCGACTTCGCCGCGGCGCTCGCCCCCGCGTTGCGCCGCGCCCGCCCCTGCCTGGCCGGGGTGGAGGACGAGCTCGACCTCCCCCGCTTCTGGCTCCTCCAGGCCGACCCCGGCTCCACCCGCGTCCGGGTGGTCCCCACCGACGACCCCGACGCCCGCGCCCCCCTGCCCAGCAACGTCGTCGCGTGCGTCGGCGCGCGCATGGCGGAGCTCACCCTCCCGGCGCCCCCGAACGGCCCCGCCTCGGCCACCGCCCGCCTCCTGGTCCGCCTCCCCAGCGACTGGCGCCCGCCCGTCCCGCAGCCCACCACCTGGCCCGGCTACGAGCTGCGCGTCGCGGCGCGCGTGGGCGAGGAGACGGTCGGGAACACGATCCTGCGCATGCGGCCCGGCACCGTCCCTCCCCTCCGCCTGCGCTTCTCCGAGGTGCTGGTGGACGCCGGCGCCGAGGTCGAGCTCACCGCCATCCGCGGCGCCGACTTCGCGGGCGAGCTGCCCAAGGAGCTGCTCCTCACCCAGGGCGGCGAGAAGGTGCTGGAGTTCGCGCTGACGGACCGCAAGGGCCGGTTCACCCTCCCCGCCGACGCGCGCGGGTACTACCGGGTGGAGCACGCCGGCGCGGCGGCCACCCTGTACGTCCGCGACCCCCGCCGGCTCGATGTCGCGCTCAGCGCGAACGCCGAGCGCTGGAAGCCGGGCCAGGAGGTGCAGCTCACCGTCACCACGCGCGGACCGGACGGCCCCACCCCGGCGGGGGTCACGCTCTCGGGCGTGGACGCGAGCTTCGCGGCCCTGGCTCCCCTGCCCGACCCCGCCACCCTCGCCGACGTGACGGTCCGCGCCACCTCGGACGCCCCCGCCTTCGGGGTGCTGGACGCCCGCGCGCTGCAGACCGGCCAGATCCGCGGGGACAACGCGGCCCAGGCCGCCGTCCTGCGCGTGTCCGGCCTCCCGCCCCGCCCCCCCGGCCAGGACCGGGTGGACGCCTCCGGCGCCGCCACCTTCGACTGGAACGGGCAGCTCACCGACGCCTTCTACACGCTGTACGGCCAGGCCCGGAGCGAAGTCCGCGCCTGGGAGCGGAAGGCGCCCGCGGGAGAGCCGCTCACCGCCGCCGGGATGGTGTCCCTGTGGGAGAAGACCCTGTCGGCCCATCCCGCCGAGGATCCCTTCGGCCGCCGCCTGCACCTCTCCGCGCTCCCCCCCGACCTCCTGGCGCTCACCGACCCCCGCTTCATGGTGGCCGACGGGGCGCGCCTCCCCGAAGACGTCGAGAACTGGGCGGCCCACGTCGCCGAGGAGGCCCCTTGAACCCGCGCGCGCTCCTGCTCCTCCCGCTGCTCTCCTGCATGGGCCGCTCGCCCGAGGAGGCGCCGAGCGCCTCGCGTCAGGAAAAGGGGGGAGACGATCGGGCGGCGATGGACGAGGGCTGGGCTGGCACCGGGGGCGCCGCTCCGCCTCCCCCGGCCTCGGCACCGATCGGGGCCATGCGCGGTCAGGGCGAACGCGCAAAGAAAGGCACGGTCGAGCTCGACGGCACGGCCGACGCGGAGATGGCCCGGAAGCCCGAAGAGGCGCCGGGCGATGCCGGCGGCGGCGCCCCCACCCGCGCCTGGTTCCCGGAGAGCTTCCTGTGGGCCCCCCTCGTCGAGACCGGGCCCTCGGGCACGGCGTCCGTCGGCCTGACGGTCCCGGACACGCTCACCACCTGGCGGGTGCTCGCGCTGGCGCAGTCGGCGGACGGCGCCCAGGGGGGCGCGGCCGAGAGCTGGCTCTCCACGCTGCCCGCGTACGTGGACGTGGTCAGCCCCAGCTTCCTCTACGCCGGCGACCGTTTTTCGCTCCCCGTCCAGGTGGTCAACCAGGGGGAGGGGCCGGTGAGCGGCACCCTCGCGGTGGACGCCGGCGCGAGCTCCTTCGCCGGGGGGGTCTCGGTGGCGGCGGGGGATGCCCTCGCGAAGATGGTGCCGGTGGCCACCACCGCGCCGGGCGAGCTCCGCTTGCGGGCGGCCTTCGCCGACGTGGACGTGGTGGAGCGGGTGGTGCCGGTGCGGCCCTCGGGCCGACCGGTGGAGCTGCGGCGGGGCGGCACCCTCGCCGGCCCCCGGGAGCTCGGCCTGGACGGGGTCCCGGGCGGCGCGGGCGGACGCGTGGAGGTGGTGGTGTACCCCGGCGCCCAGTCGGTGTTCGCGCGGGAGGTGGCGCTGGCCGGGAGCCGCACCGACCTCGCGCAGGCGGCGTACGCCTTCGCGCTGGCCCGCGAGGTGAAGCCCCTGGGCGGCGACCTGACCGACGAGGCCTTGCGTGACCTCTCGCTCCTCGCCCAGCAGCGCCTCACCCGGGCCACCCGCGCCCCCGACGCGCACACCGCGGCCGTGGCCCTGGCGGGCCTGCGCGGCGCCCCAGAGGACACCCTGGCGGGTCGGCTTGCGGTCCGGCTCTCCGACGAGCTGCTCCGCGCCCAGCAGCCCGACGGGCTCTACGGGCTCCCGGCCGGGGCCTCCCTGGACGAGGTGCTGGTCGGCACGGCGCGCGCGGTGTGGGCGCTCGGGCCCGACGTGCGCTCGGCCCGACTGCGGGCCCAGGGCGCCTTCGAGCGCCACCACCTCCGCCTGGACACCCCCGCCGTCGCCGCCTGGGCGCTCGCCGCCGGGGTGGTGGAGGGAGAGGCCGCCGAGGCCCTGCGCCAGCAGATCGCCGAGGCGGTCACCACCGCGCCCGACGGGACGCTGCGCCTGGCGGGAGCGGGGACGGTGTCCGACGCCGAGGCCACGGCGCTCGCGTGTCTGGTCCTGACCGATCCGGGCATGCGCGCCGACCTCGCGGCGGGCCTCCTCGGACGCCACGGCGGCTGGCAGGGCTTCGGCCCGGGCTGGACCAACCTCGTGGCGCTGCGCGCGGTGCGCGAGGCCATGGGGGGCGAGATCCCCGCCTCGGTCACCGTCCGGCTCACGGTGGACGGCGCCCCGGCCGGGGAGGCGAGGCTGGACCCGGCGGCGCCCTGGAAGCCCATCACCCTGCGCGGCCCCGCGGTGGAGGCCCCGGGGCCCCATCGCGTGGAGCTCGTCGCCGATCCGCCCGTGCCCGGCCTCGCGTTCGCCCTCAGCGCGCGTACCTGGGTCCCCTGGGACCAGGCCGCGCCGTCCGGGCTCGACGTCACCGTGGAGCCGGGGCCCCTCGCCGCCGGGCGCGCCGGGACGGTGACCGTGACCGTGGTGGGCCCTCCCGGCGAGCGGGCCGACCTCGACGTGGGCCTCCCCGCCGGGCTGACCGTGAGCCGCGACGGCCTCGGGCCCGAGGTGCGGGTGGAGGACGGCGCCGCCCACTGGAGCGACATCTCCCTGGAGGGCGGCGTGTGGCGGACCACCCTGGAGGTCACCCCCACCCTCGCCGGCGCCCTTCAGACCGGCCCCACCGAGGTGCGCGTGGGAGCGGAGGCCTTCACCCGGGTCCCCGCCACCTGGACCGTCCGGCCGTGAACCCGGCCGACCTGGAGGCCGCGCAGCGGATCGTGGTGCTCACCGGCGCGGGCATGGGCCTCGCCAGCGGCATCCCCACCTTTCGTGGCACGGACCCCGACGCGGTGTGGGCCAAGGACGTCACCGAACTCGGCACGCGGCGCTACTTCCGATACGACCCCGTCGGCTCCTGGCGCTGGTACCACGCGCGCTTCGGCGCCCTCCGCCGCGCCGAGCCCAACGCGGGACACCACGCGCTGGTCCGGCTGGAACGCTGGGCGGCGGCCAGCGGGAGGAGCTTCCTCCTCGTCACCCAGAACATCGACGTGCTGCACCGCCGCGCCGGCAGCGAGCGCCTGGTCGAGGTGCACGGGCGGGCCGACCGCCTCCGCTGCACCACCCGCGGCTGCCCGAACGCCGCGCCGGCGGGCTCCATCGACGCCGCCACCGTGTCCTGGACCGCGTTCGAGTCGGCCCCGTCGGAGGCCCACCTCCCCCGCTGTCCGCTCTGCGACGCGCTCCTGCGCCCGCACGTCCTCTGGTTCGACGAGTTCTACGCAGAGCACGTGGACTACGCCTTCGACCGCGCCATGGCCGCGTTCCGGGCCTCGGACCTGCTGCTCTGCGTGGGCACCTCGTTCTCGGTGGGCATCACCGCGGCCGCGCTCGAATCGCGCGGGGCCATCTGGAGCCTGGACCCCTCGACGATCGACCCTCCTCCCGGCGTGCGGCCGTGGCGCGTGGCGCAGGAGGTCGCGCTGCCGGCCCTGGTGGAGGGGCTCGGATAAGCCTGGGGCCGTGCCGGTCCACCTCGCCGAACCCGTCGCCCGCCGCGGCTACTGGCGCGTGGGCGGCCCGATGGAGCGCTTCGTCGTGGCGGACACCGAGGCCGAGCTCGCCGAGGCGCTGGGCGCCGCCGGGCCCGTGCACGTCCTCGGGATGGGCTCCAACCTGCTCGTCCCCGACGCCGGCCTGCCGGGCACCACCGTCCAGCTCGGCGCGGCCTTCCGAGGCTTCCAGCGGCTGGACGGCGACCGCGTGCAGGTGGGCGCCGGCATGCCGGACGTGGTCCTCCTCCAACGGGTGGCGCGCGAGGGCCTCGCGGGCCTCGGATGCCTGGCCGGAGTGCCCGGCACGCTCGGCGGCGCGATCGCCATGAACGCCGGGACCCACCTGGGGGAGCTCGGCGAGCGGCTCGAGTCGGTCACGGGGATCCTGGAGGGCGAGGTCCGGACCCTCCGCCGCGCCGAGCTGCCCATGACCTACCGCGAGGGGGGGCTGCCCTCCGGCATGGTCGTCACCTCGGCGATCCTCGCGCTCCAGCGGGAACCGGACGAGGCCGAGCGCATCCGGGCCCACCTGGCGCGCCGCCGCGCCACCCAGCCCCTGGACCTGCCGAGCTGCGGATCGGTGTTCCGCAACCCCCCCGGCGACGCGGCGGGCCGGCTCATCGAGTCGGTGGGGCTCAAGGGCCACCGGGTGGGCGGCGCGGAGATCAGCACCCGGCACGCCAACTTCATCGTGAACCTGGGAGGGGCCCGGGCGGCGGATGTGATGGCCTGCATCCGGGTGGCCTGGGAGCGGGTCCGCGAGCTCCGCGGGGTGGATCTCGTCCCCGAGGTGCACGTGTTGGGCGAGTGGCCGGACTGGCCGCTCCGCGCCCGGTGAGCCGCATTTCTCCCCGCCCCTCCGTCTTCGCGATCCACCGCCCCCCCACCCGGGATTGCCGCCGCGTAGGAGCCCCGATGACCCTGTTGCTGCTTCACGTCGCCTGCGTGTCCGGCACCCCGAAGGACGACACCGCGGCCCCGGCCGACGACACCGGCACGCCGACGGACTCCACCGACACCACCGACACCACCGACACCACCGACACCACCGACACCGGGACGCGCGAGGACGCGCTGTTCGAGGACCCCTACGTCCTGGTGGTCTCGTCCATGAACCGCGTGGACGCCTTCGACACCTCGGGCGCGCGCGTGGCCAACTGGGTCCTCGACGAGCTCGTCGACGACATCGACTGCAGCGGCGGGCAGTGTCGCGCCGAAGGCGTGACGGCCGACCGCGGCGGCCTGGTGGTGAACTGGGCGCTCCAGGAGCGGGAGACGACCGGGGGCCTCCTGCGGCTGGATCCCGGCGGGACCGACCTCGCCGTGTCCTGGCTGACCAACGAGTGGAGCTACCCGCACGAAGTGCAGCGTCACCCCGGCGAGGAGCTCTACGTGGTGGCGGACGCCACCGCGAACCAGATCCTCTGGGTGCCGGACGACGAGACGGGCGAGCCGAGCACGGCCGTCCACCGCCTCGGCCAGGAGCTCTCGTCGGGCATCGACGCCCACATCCCGAACGGCATGGACCTCCTCCGCCACGAAGGGAAGAGCTGGCTCCTGGTCAGCTACCGGGGGAACGACCCCGACAACCCCGGGAACGAGGACGGGAAGCTCGCGATGTACGACATCACCGATCCGGGGGACATCACGCTGGCCTGGTCCTTCCCCCCTTCGGGCACCCTCGCCGCACCCCACGACCCCAGCCTCCACTGGCGCGACGGCCGCTGGCTCATGCTCTACGCGCACTCCCACGGGTCCGAGGGGACCGCCGGGTCCATCGGGGTCGCCGAGACCCCGGATCCCGGCACCGTTCCCACCTACATCCACGACCTGGTTCCCTCCAGCGGGAAGTGTGGCTACCCCC
>Ga0172372_10002960_pt1 | contig 25389 bp, 18 predicted proteins | sample LakKiv5m_2_FD_114544 | JGI IMG/M metagenome (GOLD analysis project Ga0172372, IMG submission 114544) | Freshwater microbial communities from Kabuno Bay, South-Kivu, Congo - kab_092012_9.5m | ecosystem: Environmental > Aquatic > Freshwater > Lake | place: Democratic Republic of the Congo...
AGCACTGACGACGTTTTTTCTGAAGTTCGTTTTTCACTTAGAACGACCACCAATGTTCAGGTAAAAGAATGTCTTGAGCGCTTGCTACCGGCCACCAATGCCAACAAGTTTACCTGTCGCATTCCTTTGTCGCCGCTTCCTGATTTCGCCATGGGTGTTAATTATAACCCTGCCAAGTCCGCAATGAATCCGGACTACATTTATCTCGCAACCCGCGCTTTTAACTTCCCACTGCCAACTGGTGGAACAACTGCTTTCAGACCTTCTATCACAGTTTATACTTATCCTGATTTCATTGAAGTTTCTTTTGTCGGCCCATCTGTTATTTTTGGCGGCAACGGCAACAATATTCCTAATCCTCCTATGAATCGCGCAGAAGTGGTGACTGAAATTACCAATATCTGGACAGCACAAAATTTACAGAATGCCCGTTGGGTCAGCCAATTTTTTCTACTTAGAAGATAATTTTTTTATTGATGGTACTTGTTCTCCGCGGGGAGAAGTCGTTGTTTCGGTTTCGATCAGTCAGTGGATTTGAATTATACTTTTCCCTGATTTCTTAAGTCGGTAAATGGCCAAGAATTGGTTGCCACTTTCGTTGGAACTTTTTAGCAGTGAAATTTATTGGACAAATAAATAACGGGAGGCGAATAGCTCGCGCTCCCGTATTTATAAAAACTTAAATTTGTCCAAAACCACCATCGGCAAATAATTCAACACCGGCCACGTAACTAGAATCTTGGCTTGCGAGGAATAGGGCCACGTTGGCCATTTCTTCTGGGCGACCGACGCGTTTCATGGGGGTCATGGCACCCATTTGTTCAACAGTTTGATCTTTTTGTGCTTGAGGCATGCCCATTTTGTCAAAGATCGGTGTATTCACCGGGCCAGGTGAAAGAACATTGAAGCGCACTTGATCAATAGGAATTTCTGCCGTCCACGTGCGCACAAAACTTCTCACGGCGGCCTTGGTGGCGGAATACACACTTGATCCCGGGAAACCTTTCAAGCTTACGACTGAAGCGTTCACCACGACGGTGCTGCCTTTCGAAAGCAACGGCAGGGCCTTTTGCACGGTGAAGTAAAGTCCTTTCACATTGGTGTTAAAGTGATTGTCAAAAAATTCAGGTGTTGTTTCGATGGTTGGTGCAAAGTGGGCAATGCCTGCGTTGGCAAAAAGGACATCGAGTCTGCCGTACTTCTTTTTTATTTGAGAATAAAGTGAATCAAGTTCGGTAAGTTTGCTGACGTCGGCCTGAATAACATCAAAGTGAGCGCCATATTCTTTTTGGGCGCGTTCAAAAGTTTCTTTCGAGCGCGCTGTAATAATAACTTGAGCACCTTCAGCTTTAAAAAGTTGTGCCGTGGCCAGACCAATGCCAGAGTTTCCGCCAGTAATCAGGGCAATTTTATTTTTCAGTTTCATACGTTCTCCTTTTTAGATTTTTAGAATTAAAATCTGAACCGTTCGGTTCAATATACGCCCTTTTTTTGGCTTTGCAAGAAAAATATTGAACCGATTGGTTTTTTATTGTAAGATTGACCGTATGGGCAGAACAAAAGCATTTGTACGCGAAGAAGTCCTTGATATTGCTACCCAACTATTTTGGGAGAAGGGTCTTGCTGACACTAGTTTGTCCGACTTAGAGAAGGCCACCGGGGTAAACAAGTCCGGACTTTATGCTGAATTTGAAAGCAAGGACAATTTATTTTTCGAATGCTTAAAGCGCTACAAAGACATCCATCCCAGCTATCAAATCTTAAATACGGCTCCACTTGGCTGGAACAACATCGAAAATTTTTTCCGCCCCAGTATGACATGCAAAGGGAAGAAGGGTTGCTTTATGAGTAACTCAGTTCGCGAGTATGCCATTATACCCGCCGACGCCAAAAATCTCATTGCTGAAAATTCCAAATTGGTTTTAGAGTTGCTGGAAAAAAATTTGAGAGCGGCGGGAGTCAAGAAAAACGTGAAGGCCACGGCCAAGTTGATCACCAATTTTGCTGCGGGAATTTCACTTAAGCTCAACGCTATGAAGCCAGAAGAGCTACAAGCAGAGATCACTTTTTTTCTTCAAATGCTGAAAGCCGCTTAGAAATTACTTAGGTTCCGCAAAAAGTATTTTGAATTTTTTCTTCCGGTTTCGGTGGCAAAGTGAATTCCTGAAATCCAGGTTGCTCTTGAAAAGGTTTAGAGAGCACGCGATTTAAAGTGTGAAAAAGCGAAAAATCGCCCTCGTTCGCCAGCGCGATGGCCTTCTCAACTTGATGGTTGCGTGGAATAAAAAGTGGATTCGTTTGATTCATTTTTTCAATGGTCTCTATTGTCGAAGAATTTTGCTGCACGCGCCCGCGCCACAATGTTTCGAAATTTTTGAATTGCTCGGTGGCAGGGAAAAAGGGATCGCTACCGTTTTGTAGTAAGTTGGAAAGTTTTCTGAAGCTCAAAGTGAAATCCAATTTTTCACTTTCGAGATATTGGAACCAGTTTTTTAAAATCTCTTGCACATACTGCTCGTCTTCTGGTGAAAACAGGCCAAACTTCATGGCCATGCGGCGGTTTAAGGTGCGCGAAAATTGTTGCGGCAACTGACTTAAGAGATGATTCAAAATATTTACGGCAGCCGTTTCACTGACGCCGAGGAGGGGAATGAGACAATCGGCCAGTCTGGCCAGGTTCCAGAAAAGAATTTTGCCTTGATTGCCGTAAGCATAGCGGCCTTGGGTATCGATATAGCTGTAGACTTGTCCAAAATTAAAATGATCCATGAACGCGCATGGCCCGTAGTCGATAGTTTCGCCCGAGATGGTCATGTTATCCGTGTTCATCACGCCGTGGATAAATCCCAAACTCATCCACTGCGCCACCAGTTCAATTTGTTTATCGGCCACGCGAGTAAGAAATGCCAGTGCGACATTTTCGGCGCCAAATAATTCGGGATAGTGGCGTGCGACGGCATATTTGAGTAGCGCTTCGAGGGCCTGCTTGTCTTCGCGCGCGGCCAGGAATTGAAATGTTCCGATGCGAATGTGACTGGAAGCCATTCGCGTCAGCACCGCCCCCGGTGAATTTGTTTCACGATAAACCGTTTCGCCCGTGGCCACCGCGGCCAGGGAGCGCGTGGTCGGCACACCTAAGTGGGCCATGGCATCACTGACTAAGTATTCGCGCAACACGGGGCCCAGCGGAGAACGCCCGTCGCCTTTTCTGGAGTAATGAGTGCGGCACGAACCTTTGAGTTGCACATCAAAACGCTTACCTTGGGGGTCGACAATTTCACCTAACAGTAAGGCGCGGCCATCGCCCAGTTGGGGCACAAAATAACCAAACTGATGACCGGCATAGGCCAGCGAAATGGGTTGGATATAATCTTCCCAAGGTTGGCCAACAAAAATTTGCGCCAATTCCTCGGCGCTTTTGTTTTCCAAATTCAATCCCAGTTGGCGACTGAGTTCAGCATTAAAGGCGATGAGAGTCGGGGTCGCAAATTGTTCGGCGTTGGTTTCTTGGAAAAGAAGCGGCGGCAATGTTTTATAAGTTGATTCAAATTTCATAATCTTCACTCAAAAAGGTACCACGTACCTTTTTGCCACGTACCTTTTTGCCTTTTTGCATCGGTCATATTTTCTTCGCCAAAATTTTATTCAAGGCATTGGTCAACTTCTCAGCGTCCTTGGGCCCATAGACCGCCGGACCGCCCGTGACAACTCCTTGATCGCGCAAGTCTTTCATAAAGTCGCGCATGGAGAGTCGCTCGCGCACATTGTCTTCAGTATAAATTTCACCGCGCACGTTGAGGGCGATGGCCTGCTTATCCACCACCAACGCCGCCAGTGGCAGATCGGCGGTGATGACAATATCTTTGGCCTCGACATGTTCGACAATATAGCTGGCGGCCACGTCAGCGCCTTGCTTCACCTGCACCAAGCGCACCAGCGGCGAAGTCGGAATGTGCATGCCGCTGTTGGCGACCAAAACCACCGGCACTTGCAGTCGCCCCGAAATCTTGTAAATGATTTCCTTCACCACTTTAGGGCAGGCATCGGCATCGATCCATATGGTTGGTTTGTTCATAGTTGTCTTCTTACAATAAAATTTTGCGATAGACCACAAAACCAGAGTAGTCGGCAACTTTGTCGTATAAGAGTTTGGCGGTGGTGTTGGTTTCGTGGGTTTGCCAGTAGACGCGCGATGATCCTTTTGTCTTTGCCCGCGCATAGACGGCTTCAATTAGTGCGCGCGCCACACCCTGACCCCGCGCCTTTTCAAGCGTAAATAAATCTTGCAAATAACAAACGTCATTGAGCATGGCCGTGTTGCGATGAAATAGGAAATGGGTCAAGCCTAGAATCTCATTAGCATTTTTTGCCACCAGCGCGTGCATCGGTTCATTGGGATCCAAAAACCGCTTCCAAGTAGTCTCGGTCACTTCTTTTGGCAGCGTGCGATTATAAAATGTGTTGTAGCCTTGCCATAGGGGAAGCCACTGCTCGAAATCACTATCCGAAACTTCAGAAATGTAAAGCGATGTGTTTTTAATTTTAATTTCACTATTGGTTTTGTCAGTCATTGAAAAATACTTTAAATATATTGAATTATTGAGTAAATCTTTAGAGTTATGTTTGAATTGTTCTAACATATAAAAATACTTTCTGTAATTTATATTCTTAAGTAGTATAGCTATTCATATGGAGATTTTATGAATTATTTTATTTTTGTAATATTACTATCAATTTTTACTGCAAATGCTAAAGCTGAATTAGTAAAACTAATTTGCAAAGGTTTAAAATCAGATCAAAGACTAATTTCAGTAAATTATCAAAAGATTGCGATAAATACTCCATCAGGTATAAATCAAATTTATGCTCCTACCGAAGTCTATTTCGAGAGAAGTTTCCTCCCCGCAAAAGTTGCAGTGGGAAATAATGGACAAAATTTAAATGATGGAGAATGTGGTATTGCAAACAACATTCTCGCTAGAAATATAAACTATTCATTAAGATTTAAAAACTTTGAACGTTATACGGCCATTCTTTCGCAGCAGCAGTTAGATGAAACTAGTAAAATATTAAGCTTCAAAGCTTATCCAACTATAATTAATTGTCCAGGAAATTTATATCAGTTTGATAGTGTAACAACAGCGAAGGAAGGAATCTTTGATATTAATGGTGATTCTTCTGTCGCTTGCAAATAGAACACCTTAAGTAAATGCAATCAAGAAGCTAATTAAAATAAAAAAATAAACACACATAATCTTAATGTATGGGCGATTAGCATTGAGCCATATTAGAAAAATTCCCAATATTGCCAAATTCAGATTTGAATTAAGTGATCCTAGAATTGTGAATATTGAAAAAGGGATATAGAGAAAAGAATAATTTATTTTTCTTATTTTTGCAAAAAACAAACTCGATACAACTATAAACCACAGACTAATTTTATAACCCCAAATTATAAATTGACTCAGTTTAAGGTTATAAAAAGGAACTATTTCAAGTGAATAATTGATAAGACGATTTTGATAAAGACTTAAGCTTTCTATTAATTCTTTGTTTTGGGTCATCGAGGGAAAAGGTTTATTTTGAAATAGGTAGTGTAAAGGGAGAGACTTTTCTCCAGTGAGCCAGTTTAAGTATAATGAACTACTCATTTCTTCTACAGAATATAGCGTAGATTCAAATGCAAAATAAAAAATTATGGACATTGAAAATAGAAAAAAAAATTGCTGTGCATCTCTTCTGTCTTTAAATGAGAACGCAAGTGAAAAGGCAGATGATGTAAAAAGTGTCATAACTTCAGTCATTTTAATTTTATCTTTTAGAGTTATGCATAGTCCTAATGTCGAAAAGGATAATGCAAGCCAAAAAAAGGATTTTAAACTTAATCTGGGTATGAGTAATGCTAATATTATTAACAAACCAACGATTGATTTTGAATAAGAGTGAGATCCCGGAATTAAAAAGAGCAATGCAAAAAGGTAGGCATTGATAATAAAATTAAAATCTGTGTCGCGAGCTTGATGTGAATCACTGAAAATATTTAAATTATTTATATTCAATTGGAAACTTTTTAACATGTAATTCACTCCGGCCAATTATATGAAGCGATATGATCAAGTTTCAATAGACGGCTATTCGGATTAAATACATACTTATAAGCATCAAATTGTAAATCTCCAATTGGATCGAACACGATTTCATTTTCAGTTCTGCTTAACTGCCCATCAATGATTGCTAATTTTTTAGCTAGAAAAATCTTAACTACCGATTTGAAATCTGCCTTAGATGGAGTCAAACGAAAAATTAAACTACTTCTAAATGCATCATTTGCTTGAATAGAATATTTTTGGTTCATTTTCGTTTTTACAGATACCCAGATAATTGTTTTTGAATCGAGGTGTTTAAGTTTGTCTTGTCCACCAAATAATTCTGGATTGAAACCTAAGTGGCGAATGAAATATTGCCTCAACAAAATAATTGCGATGAGTATTGCAGGCAATAAATAAACTTTCATCTTTTTCATCATCTTCTATTGTATTATACTTTATTTTCTAAGTTGTTTGATCAATATTCTAGGGGGTTCCGATTGTGCGCGGAGTTATTTGGTTTATTTTAAGTTCAGTTTATTTAAGCAATGTCTTTGCACACGAATTACAACTTCAAAACGTCACCATTGTGATTAGTAAAAGCAGGCAAATTCAAGCAGTGTTTACGAGTAAGGTTAAATTGCTTAAAGGGCAGGATAAGTACGACATTGATTTAGCTCTTTATAAGTCTAAAGAAGATTCATCTCTCCATGTTTCTTTCCTTAAAATTCAAGCCGACAATACAGAGATTAAAAATACATACACCCATTCTTTTGTTGATACGGACGAAAAAGGTGCGATGCAGGTTAATTCTGTATTTGAATCTAGCTTGCCAGAAAATGCAAAAAAAATGTCTGTAGTTTTAGAAAAAGAGGGCGGTCCATTATTTGTAAAAATTTATAAAAAAGAAAGCATGGATGATTGGGGGGTTAAAATTTTACACCCTGGAAATTCAATGGAATTTAATATTGAGAAGTTGAATTTAGGAAGATTTAAGTTGGCATTGTCCATGTTTTTATCTGGGGTTAGGCATATTGTTCCTGAAGGATTGGACCATATTTTCTTTCTTGTGGGTCTTTTTTTTGGGACTATCGGACTGAGAAATTTAATAATAAAGGCGACTTGGTTTACGCTTGCACATGCAATTTCCATATGGTTGGCATTGTTTGGAATTGTAACTTTGCCTACGAAAATGGTTGAAATATTAATTATGTTAACCATCGCATTTGTAGGAATTGAGAATTATTTTTTTCGAGGTCGTTATAAAAAAATGGGCAATATTTTTGCAGTAATTTTTGGAGTGATCCATGGCTTTGGATTGGGGAACTCTTTAAGTGATTTGAGACTAGTCAATTTTAGTCCATATTTAACAATCACATCTTTTAATTTAGGAATTGAATTTATTCAAACTTCAATTTTAATGGTCCTCTTCTATGCTTTGAAGAATTATTTTAATTCTGAATTTTATAATAAATTGATACTTATAACTTCTACTATGATTGTTTCATTTTCTATTTATAACCTACTCATAGGGTTTACAGGATAAATATGAAGTCCAAAGCAGCATATTTTAGTTTATGGGTAATGTTTATTGTCATTATCGCAATCGTTTTGAAAAAGGTAGACATAGTACGCTATTGCGGCTTTTCAAGTCCGCGCTTTGGTGAATATTCTACAAAAAATGATGAAGAGAATGACCTGCATAGTGAAAGTAAGCTTATATTAAATGAAAAAGATAAATTAAAAATACTTTCACCGCAAATTGAATTATTTTATCAAGTTAAAGCGATAGAATCTACTTTGCTTAATAATCTTCCAATTGTTTTAGATGTTGCTATGTTGTTGCCAGTGGAGTCGATTGAAATACCTACGGAAGTATTAAAGAAAGCAAATAGTGAATATCGCTCTCTGATTTTTAATAAAAATGTAATTACAAATGAAGATTGGAAAAAGAATCTCACAAAGCTTAAAAAGGCTAATGTTAAAATTCGATCGGTGTTTTTAACTTCCATGAAGCAAGATAAAGATAAGAAAGATACCATGGTCGTAACCATTAAAGCAGTCTTTGAAAATAATTTAAAAAAAACATTTATATTTTCTGGATTATTTCAAGTTTGGTTTCATGAAAAAAATAAAGCTAATTTTAAGGCCATGGAGTTGTCTTTTGTCGATGCCAGTGAAGTTCAGCAAAACTTTTATGAAAATTGGGCAAAAAAAATAGAATTGCAAGTTTTTGATCAGACTTTAATTACCGATGATTTTGATGGTGATGGATTTATAGACTTTTTCATCCCTGAAGAAAAAATCTTTCTATTTAATGAGGGTAATGGAACTTTTGATTCAGAATTTAGACTTAATTCTTCTGATACTTTTGTAGCTGGCACTAGCTATGATTTCAATGCAGATGGAAAGGCAGACCTTTTATTGCATAAATCAGATGGGAAATTTGTGAGCTATATAATGACAGGAATGAGAGGGCAAGCAAATCAGAAGCAAGTAGATTTTCCACAAATCGAAAATAAAGATGTATTAATATCAGTCGTGGATAAAAACTTTGATGGGCATCCAGACATTTTAATTGCTTCAAAGACAGAATGGCCCTTTTTTCAAATTGAAATGAATAAGGAATCATCTCCAATTTTATTCAATGCTTTTAATTCTGGAGACCTCAGTCTTTTTAATTCTTCTCGAGGAATTAACTCAATGCTTTTAAACAGCAATGCAAATAGAAAAACTTTGACTATATATACTTCGAGTCCAAGTCGAGGTACGGAAGCTTGGGAGTTTGAGCGATCAAACATAAGAAAGAGATTCATGATTCCTCGAGAAATGGGAGGTGGTGGAGACATTGATATTGTGGCTCTTTTGAACGAAAAAAATGAGCAAGCACTTGTCGCCGGCCAAGATTCTTTTGCATGTAATATGTTAAATACAACAAAATTTACTCGAATAGAATTTCAACATTATGATAATTTTCGTCAAAATCTAAATGGCAGACCATATCTTTTAAATTTAGATAATGGAAAAATAAATGAGGCCATTAGATTTCCTTATCAGGGATTTACAAACTTATTTTCTCCCATTGATACAAATTCGGATAGTCATTCAGAGCTATTTTTTAAAAATGGGTACTGGTCAACAGATGTTTCTAAATTGGAATATGATTTTGATTTTTGGTTATACGATTTTTACCCTCCAGTCTTAAATGAATCAATGAGTCGGAAGCCTTCGAGTCAATACAGTAATTGGTATGATAATCAACCTGATAAACTTATAAAAATTGATAATGAAAAAAATATGATTGATATCTGGCCTGGAGAATCAAAAATACGTACTCCACGAGCATTGTTTACCGCTAACGAAGATGTCAACAATGATGGAATAGAAGATTTGGTAAATTTTGACCAAAGTGGCATGTTAAGTATATTTGTAAATAAAATATTACCTGTTAAAAAGAATTGGTTAGGTTTTGCTCCTCTCGCGAATAATGCGATACCTGAAAAAATCAAAATAATTTTTGAAAATGGAAAGAGCATTGAAAAAAATTGGTATAAGGTAGTTAAGGGTAGCGGGAAAAAGTCAGGTCGTATGATTATTCGGTTTACTGAACCTAAAGTCGAGAAAGTCATTGTCCAGTTATCAAATGGTTTAAGTTACAAATTAAAAAATATTACATTGAATCGTTATTATAATTTAGATAGTCAGATTTGGTCTTTAGATAATTGATCTGGTTTTTTTTAATTATTTGATGTGTCTTGAAATGGCCACTGACTAGGTCCTACAATCTTGATTTTGTTTTCTAAGACCAATTTCTCTATTTTTTTATAGTTGGGCTCAAAATCTCCAATAAAAAGATCTCCATTAAAAAGATATACTACGCAGTCAAAATAATTCCCGTGCATGACAATCCCTTCAAATACATTGGGTTCTTTTATTTTTTGCTTAAATTCTTTTAAATTCTGGTAGCTTTTCCGAAATGCAAATTCAACATCGCCATACTTCGCTGGTCGAGAAAGACAAGTTTTCATCTCATTTTTTAAATTTTTGTTCATGAAAATACATTTGGCAAATTCTTCTTGAGTTAAAAACATAGATTTCCCATTTGGGCAAATTAGATATGGTGCTTTCCCGCCCTGGCTAAATATAGATAGCGCACCGTCTGTAAGTATTTTCCCATCTGCTTTTCGAAAAGTTCTCCTCGGGTATAAATTATTTGTTGGAGTTGGTGTCAAAGGAATTAAACATTTAAAGTCATCTGATTCAATACACTTTGTGATTTTTTTAAAAAAAGTTTTAACCTTTGAAATAGAAAAAAATTCTTTTATTTTGCTATCTTCAAGTTCTTTTGGCGATTTATTGTAATACCACGAAACAGAATCAGGTAAATGGCCATACAGTTTTTTCTTTTTGTAGGTTGTCGTAAAATTTCCATTTGAAAATGAGTCAAGAATTAGTCCAAGTCTTATCCATACAATTTCAGATTCTAGACTCCCGTCATAGGATAAAATGGGCAGATCTTTCGGGCAAAATCGTAATAATGTGCCTGCACCAGATGGAGTGAGAGGATTATAGTTGCCTTCGTGCCATGCGCAAGCGACCTTGCCTTCAATTTTTACTCCTTGAGAATCGATGACGACATAGGGTGTTCCTTTGAGTTCAGAATTTTCAAACAGCAAAATAGTAGGTGGACGCTCTAATGCTTGAAAGCTAGGGTCCACGCCCCCTTTATTCTTCTGCATCTGAAGTGCAAATTCAGGGTGAGTTTGATAGATAATTTTTGCTCGCTCAGTCTGGCTTTTGGTGAACATTGTTTCTGAAAACTGAAATCGGTCATAGCTGAAAAATAATAAAGTATCGACGAAGGTTTGATCTGTTGGCGGTTTATTTTTTTCGTAATTTGGTATTGCAAATACTCTAATAGGTAATAGAAAAATAAAAATTATAAATAAATTAATCCGCATAAATTTTTTCTCTCTTCACTAATTAGTCTAAATGATTTTTGTTAAAATTGTCGATTAATTTAGATATTGGGTAATTTATGAAAGTTTTCAAGTAAAGTTTGGTGGCCATAAGGTTCAAAATTTTTCTCAAATTTAAATCGAGATTTTTCTGTATCTATCTCAAGGTTGTTGTGACTTATGAAATGTGCACCATTATTATCGACCACGTAAAAGTATTGTTGATCAATTGTAAGTCCGGCAATTTGTGGATTTTCAAACTTGATTGCTTTAATAAATTTTCCAGAATTAAAATTCCAAAAACATGTATAATTATCATTGGGGCTTATGCTGCAAATAATATTGCCTTCTGTATTAGAGGAGATGCTGAATAACTCTGCCTTAAATTTATTTTGAATTTCTGCAGGATACATCATGTGATGTAAGCTTTTAGTTTCATCTATGTATAAAAGTCGACTATGTCCTAGTTTAAATTCTGTTCCGGCAATAAAGAGCTTTCTATTTTTGTAATGACAATGTGCAGGTGAAATTCCTTCATTGAAAGTATCTATTCGCTTTACTAAAGCTCCTGTTTCAAGATTGATATAGCAAACACCCGAAAATTCATCTCGATCTGCATTGCATGCAATAATGATTTGTTCAGATTCAAATAATTGTAGCATATGGGGGTTGCGACCATGTGAAGGAACTTCTCTTACAATTTCAAGAGTTTTTGAGTTGCGAAAAGTTAACAAACCTCTCATCTCTTTTGTTTCGGAAGATATAAGAGTCTCGCCATCGGATAGAAAAGCAGCATGGCCATTAAATCGGCGACCACTCTTATCGTCTATTTTGACAAGGATTTTTCCAGTATTTAAATCAACTAATCCAGCTTCAGGTCCCTTAGATGATAGAAAAGCAAGATAGGGAATTTTTGGGTGAAGTGTAATGCTGTGAGATTTGAAATCTAAATCATGGGATAAATGTTTACCTGAATCAAGATTTAAAACTATGAGACGGTAGTTCTGCTGTTTATACTCCTCGCCATCTTTACTTTTTGCCAAGAATGCTATGGTCCCAAAATTTTCACCCTGAAGCATATTTGTATTCTGTTTTTTGCAAGAACTGAAAATTGTCAAACTTCCTGTGGCCATACCTAAGCCACCTAATTTAATAAAATTTCTTCGCGTTAGTTTTAAAAAATCTGGGGGCATTTTTTTTTTCAAATTCATACCAAAATTTGAGAATAAAAAGTTGAATATTGTTGAGTCATTGTAGCACAGAAAGTGGTCAATTCAATTTTGCTAAACACTTAAAATAGCTTAATTACATTTAACTAACTTAGATTAAGTGCCGAAAAGCATTCTTATAGATTATATAAATTCAATGCTTTATAAAAAAAGAGAGATTCGGTGGTAAAATGAAATGCATTTAGCTTTTGAACTCCCTAGGAGTTTCCGATGTTTATAGCTTCTGGCGATAGAGGCTCCGCCCTCGTACAGGTACTCATCGTTTCCGCGGTACTCGGCGTCTCGAGTCTCGTTTATTTGCAAACGAAACAAACAGCTGAGCGAAGTGATAAGAAAGTTAAACAAGATCGCTCAACAGAAGTCGTACTTTTCAATATTCGATCTACACTTCAATCAAGAAATGGATGCCGTCTATCAATGGGTGGCTTAAATCCCAGTGGTGCTGGGGCTACTTTCCGTCGAGTGATTGACGATACCAATAACACTCGCTTTAAAGCAGATTGTCCAAACTTGCCGACGCCTGAACCCATGGCCAATTGTGTTTATGGTACAGGGGAATCGAGAATTTTATTAAAATCATTTCGTATCTCTCAGCTTGGAAATGGAGCTGCTCCGCATTTTAATGGAGCTAATCAAGCGACATTAACAGTTATCTTTGAAGCTGGACCAGCTATTGGAAATTGGGATTTATTGACACCGGCTCAACGATCAGCGCTGATGCAGTCGTCGTGGGGACAATTACAATATGAAAGAAGAATACAAATAAATACAACAATTGCTGCAGGGGTTATTCAAGATTGCGTAGCGAGCAATGACGACTTTACTCCTATGGCTTGCCGAAGTTTAGGCGGAAACAATCCAAACAACCCGGTTGGAAGTGGTAATAATAATCTAAATAATTCAGGTATTCTGGATGTCGCGGTCGATCTTTATTGTAAGCAATCTGTATTTAGCCCTTGGGGAGTGACAGCTACTGACACTCAAATTCAAGGATGGGAAGGCTCAGGTTCTATGAATGCGATTACGCTAAATGGTAGAAGTCAGGTAACAGGCATTTTAGAAGTGGAAGGAAATCTCCAAGCGGATCAAGCCGTAATGATTGGGACAGCTGCCGGACCAGCAACGACAGGGATGATGAATATACAAAATGATCTAAGAGTTGATAGAGGGATTGGCGTAGGAACGACTCCTCCTGCAAGTGCAGGTTCTATGCGACTAAGTGGTAGTCTCGGAGTTGGTGTGGCAGCCAATGCGACAGCAGGAAGAGTAACGACATCAGATGATGTTGCTGTTGGTGGTGATTTAATTATTGCTGGAACCACTGTTGGAACTGGGAATGGATCTTTTCGGGCAAATCTTGGAGTTGGAGTAGCGGCACCAGGGGGAACGGCTGGGACAACTCGATTTAATCATTCACTTTCTGTCGGGGCCATTGCGCCACCCACTGGTTTGGGAGACATGCGCGTCCTTAGAAGTATGGGAGTTGATACACCTCCCCCTGCTTCAGATGGTTACTTTGATGTCGGTTCGCGGATCAGTGTTACTGACATGATGACTATTAATGATAATTCAGCAAACCCAAGTGGAACGGAGTACCTCTACGTCAATGGTGATATTAAAATGACTCAAGCGACTAGTGATGCAGATCCCTCTCACGTTGCAAGTACTTCTTGGGTTGCTTATAAAATTTCACGCACGTTGGCTCCCGCTGGGGCATCTGATGCCGCAGTCATTGTGGCGGATATAATGGCGGCAACTCCTAATGATCGAGGATTAAAAGAAATTAAAGAGAAGTTCTGTGGAACGGTGCGGGTCAGAAATGCGACTAACAATGGTGGAGGTTATGCCTCGGGAATTTGGGAATCAGGTCCAGAAACTTGTCGCGTAGACCTCAACCATACCATAGACTACAACACAGTCTGGTCTTTTAACTGTCATACCGAATTTGGTGGAGGTTTTTACTTAAGAGGAATGGCCGCTGTCATAGGACCTTGGCCAGGATATTCAGCACCAGCATTTGGTACATATACTTGTGGTGCAGAATTATAAATAGCGTTACAATTGTTTTTGTTTAAATGGAAGGAACTTTTATGGCGTGGTTTAAAAAAAGTACGTCTGAGATATTAAAAAACCAGCGGGGATTTTCACTAGCAGAAATCATGATTGCCGCTGGTATGATGGGGATTGTGAGCGTCGGAGTCATGAACCTCGTTCAAGATTCAACCAAGGCCAATAAAGGCATGACGATGAATTTTGAAATAAATCAAATTTCACAAGCTATTGAAGGTCATTTGCGCGACGATGTTGCTTGCAGAAACACACTTGTGGGTCTAAATCCAAATGGTGCTGGAACCGCCGTGACCTCAATTCTCGATAAAAATAATATTGTTGTCTTTCGTGGCGATTGTACTTTAGGAGCACCTGGCAATTGCACTTACGGGGCAGCCGGAGGACGAATTTTCATCAGGTCAATGCGTTTAGAGCAATTTCAAGTTGCAGCTCAACCATTTAATAACAGTACAAATCAAGCGACACTTTCTGTCACATTTCAAAAAGGTCCCGCCATTGGTCTCAATTGGGGAGCACTCTCTCAGGCCCAGCGCACGGCCATTAAAAATTTAAGTCCGGGTGAAGGTGAATTTGTGAAGTATTTTAGAGTTAATGTGCGAAGATCGACTGGGGCGGCTCCAGATGTACAAACTGTCAACACGGTTGAAGATTGCGTCACTGAAAGAGATGATTTTTTAGCAGGTGCATGTGCCATGCTCGGTGGTTTTCGTCCAACACCTGGTGCCGCAATAAATCCTGCAACAGATACAGGTATTATTCAGAACGTTACAATTGGCGGACAAGTTCTTCCTCACTGTAAGCAAGTCGTATTTGCAACATGGGGTGTGACGCCTACCACTGCGGATTATGCAGCATGGGCCGGAAGCAGTAACGTTTTAACTGCTGATGGTCGCGCTCAGGTGACAGGGTTATTACAAGTTGAAGGAAACGTTCAGGCCGATAGTACTTTAACTGTCGGGACTGCCGCAGTACCTGGGGCGGGTAGTGCTAGGGTAGAAAATGATGTGAGAATTGATCGATCATTAGGCATTGGTGTTGCAGCTCCTGGTGCAGGTAATACAGGTGATGCTCGCTTGGCAGGTAGTTTAGGTGTTGGAGTTGCAGCTTCCGGAACTGCGGGGCGGATTAATACTTCCGACGATGTCACAGTCGGAGGGGATTTAACTATTTCAGGTACGACAACGGGTACGGGAAATGCATCATTTCAAGCTAACTTAGGTGTGGGTGTCGCCGCGCCTGGCGGAACGAACGGGAGTGTTCGTCTAAATAATTCTCTGTCAGTTGGGGTTTTGGCTCCGCCAACTGGAGCAGGTGATGTTCAAATTACCGGTAGCTTGGGCATCGGTTCTGCAAACACACCAGAAACGACGGACGGTCGGGTGAAGGCCACGAGAATGCGCGTTATGAATGGTGGGCGAATGACCATTAATGATGATGGAGTTTGGCCTAGTGGAACTGAAAGGCTTTATGTCAATGGCGATATTAAAATAGTACAAGCGACAAATGATACTGATACAGATCACGCAGCGAGTATTGGTTGGGTGGCCAATAAAATTGCACGCACTTTGGCCCCAAGTGCCGCACAAATAACTTCAATTACCAATGATATCATTCAAGCCTTACCGTCTCAGGTTGGGCTTGGAGTTATTAAGCAAAGAGTCTGTACTACAATGCGAATTCGAAATACTTCTGGAAGTTATACCACAGGAGTTTGGTCTGCCGGTGCTGATACCTGTACTTTTGATATCGTCCATACGGTTGACACCAATACTGTCTACAATTTTACGTGTCCAGCAGGTGAATTTGTTTATCGATTAACTTCAAGTGGCGGTCACTCCTGCAGTGATCCTAATAAACTTTACCCCTATACTTCAGGTGCTAATACTGAGTCTGATTGTTATTCTTGGGGAGGAGCGGTCACTTTCATGGGGGGCCCTTCTACGGAGAAAGTATGTATTAAAGCTGCGACTTCATGCGGGTCACCAGTTCCATCTTCTTGGTCTCACCAAACGACGACTTTTAATCATTCACATGATTCTTCAACTTACGGAGATGGTGGCAATGAGTGCGTCTATGCCGCTTCTGTTAATTGCAATATTGGTCACTCTGGTTGGTCGACTCATACGTCAACTGCGGCACACACTTGTGGTAACTCACACGTTCAAACTCATTGGGATTCAAACGATGGTGGGGATGATAATTGGTGCTGTGGGAATGACGATTGTGGAGGCACTGCCCATAAGCTCAATGTCGCCCCACACGATTCACATGCCACAACAAATACTTGGGTCGCATGCTACTAAGGCAATTTATCACATTTCTTTGCATTGTTTTCGTTAATAGCATGCTCTTTTTAAATTCCGCTTATGCCAATAATGAAGAAGACATAGAGCGTGAAAATTATCTTAAGCAATTTAAGGGACCGATTCACGAAGATGGAAAAGTGCCAAATCAAAAAGATGGGGCTTCAACTTATCATGAAGAATTAAATGATAAATTAAAGTTAAGTGTTTTTAATGAATATCTTAGATTAGCAAAAGTCATTGGAACGCAAAAAAAAGATGTTTGGGATAAAGTTGCAGTAATTCTAAATAATGCAAATTCGGGTAAGCAAAGCATTGGGAAAGGCTGGGAGCATTTGCTTTACTCGCAAGCTTACTTAGTTGAATTATTTAAATATGCAGGTTGGATTAATTTAACTTTTGATCGGAAACGAGATGAATTTATTAATGCTTTTGCCGAGGCCAAAAAAGCAGTAAGTGAAAATCCTCGCGAGCCAATTTTTTTGGCCCATTTTGCATTGGTGATGTTTTTGCGAGGGGAAGAATCCATCGCTTCAATTTGGCTTTCTAAGGCCATGAATTTGAACGGAGATCATTTTTTAATTTATTACGTCATGGCCGTGATTGAATTTTTGAAGGGGAATATTGTTGAAAGCACGGTTGGATTTACAAATGCATTAAATTTTGTGAGTAATAATAACTCATCTAGTTTGGAAATTTCTTTAATTGAAGCGCGATATCTACAAATCAAAAGTGTATGGAATAAAGATTATTTAATTGAGCTACATCACAAAAAGGAATTAAAGTCTCTTCCAAATAATATATTAGTGTTATATCGCTATGCTTTGTTTTTGTATGAGAAAAAGAGATATCAAGAATCCATCTTCTACTTAAATAGGGCAAAAAAAGAATTAACTCCACAAAATCCTTATAATAAAATGACGGATATATTAATAGAAAAAGTTAAGCAAAGACTAAATTGAGTTAGAGGTCCTTCATGGCCATTTCGCGAAGAACATTTGTGGTGAGTGGAATTAGCTTAAGCGCTGTTGGGATATGTACATTATTTTATAAAAAATCGTTTGAGCAAATATCTGGAAAATTGGTCAGTGGTTTCGAAAAAGATGGGCCCCCTACCAAACCCGAGGAAAGCATTTATTACTTTGCTTACTTTGATTCTAAAACCAAAGAAGTAAAACTATTTAATGTTCCGATGGAAATTCATAGTTGTATTCAGCATCCACTTGAAAAAGATACATTTATTGCTTTTGGTCAACGACCCAGTCCGAAATCAGTTGTGGTAAAATTATTTAATAAAGGTGAAAAAGCAGAGATTACAGTATTTGAGGCCACTCCAGATCGTCATTTCTATGGGCACGGTGGATTTATTGAAGATGGTAAAAGTTTTCTATGCACAGAAAATAATTTCAATGACGGACAAGGTATTATTGTTAAAAGGAATTTTCCAGATCTAAAACCAACTGGAGAGTTTTCCTCGCATGGGATTGGTCCACATGAAATGTTATTCATAAACGATGAAACCATTGCGGTTGCAAATGGTGGTGATAAGACCCACCCTTTGTATAAAAATGGTCGATCAATTATGAATAAAGATTCAATGAATTCCAGCCTCAATTTGATTAATTACAAAACAGGTTTGCTTGAACGTGAAATAAATTCTCCTTATCCGAAAGTAAAAATGAAACATCTTTCCTTTGGGGCGGGTATTCTGGGTTGTGCTATGCAATTTGGCTCAGACGAAGACAGAGCACTTTATTTAGAATACGGTGTAGAGCCAATTGTTTTATTTTATCATATCAAAGAAAAAGAAAATGTTTTTGCTAAAATGAATAATAAAATGTTTAGGGCCATGGCAGGTCACAGTCTAAGTATTGCAATAAATAAAGATGGCGTCGCGGCAGTCACTAGTCCTCGAGGTAACTTACTCACTTTCTGGAATACGCACGATGGTTCACTCATTGATAAAATGGAAATGCGTTGGCCTACGGGTGTATGTACTGCCAAAAATAAGATTGATTTTATAGTGGGATCGAGAGATGCACCAATTTATATATGTCGACCAACTTACTATGGATTTGCAAAAAATGAATTGCAATTCTCCAATATAGAAGGAAAAGGAGGCCGTTGGGGGTCTCACTTTTTAGTTGTTAAAGAGGAATCATAAATGCTTCGAAAAACTATAGGTTTATATTTATTTCTTTGCTCGACAAATATTTTAGCTATTCCTTCACCGCAAAGTATTGTGTATGCAAGTGGATTAGTAATTCAAATAATCGTCTTAATTTTTGCAGGATTAATATCGGCATTTTATTGGCTGTTCAAATATGATAAAAATTCAATACAAGATAAAAAACCAAGATTGTATGTTTTTGTTCTAATTTCTCTTTTACTGTGCAGTTTAGCTTATCACTGGAATTTTAAAAGAGAGATGGTTGAAAAAGAAAAATTAGCAGCGGAATATCGTTGCGATCCTCCCTATCATGCCAATCGCGAAGCGATGATGATTTGGCAGGACTACATGTTTGAACGAGTTCTTCATCCCTACCAAAATTATGAAACTTTTAAATATCAGCTTGATCAAAGTAAAAAAGGATATGTAATAGATTTAAGACTGCCTATTTGGTCGAATTCAGGCCGGTTGCATTTTTTTAAGGACGGAAAAGTAAATCCAAACATTGGAACTTTAAATATTTATCGCTCAGAGTTATTGAGAACATTGCAATTGATTCTTGCAAAAACACGCGAAGATGAAGATACGTCATTGTTTCTTATTGATGATAGAAGCGCATTTATAATTAATTATAGTCCCGAGGAAGCAAAACAAATAATAGATTTGTTAGGTCGATTTAAGCATGCAGGTTTATTTATTTTAGATGGGAAAAGTACATATAAAGTAAAAGATGATTTGTATACTTATGATCCGATTTCACAAACATCAAAAAAAGCTGAAATAAATTCAATGCCTTCTTTTTGGCCAGTGGTAGAAGAATCATTTATAATAGATCAAAAAAGTGTTTATTTCAAAAATGCTGATCATATATTGTCGGTGGAAGAATTAGCAGATTTAATTCGCAATCCAAATCAAGATACCTATTTTATTTTTCCCTATGCCAGTTTTTATCGTGCTAGTGAAAACTATCAAAATATGGTTAAAAAATGGCTTGGACATGGAGTCATTCATGAAAAGCTCGACACTAAAAAAATTATTTTCCTCGATTATGCAGACCCCTACATTCGTAAAAAAGTCGATTTTGCGATTGATAAAATTGGTTCTAGTCCTTTTGTATGTGTTGGAATCGGAAAATTTGATTGTGCCCATTTTGGATTAGATTTTGCTTATCAAGCCAATGTTGTAAGAAAGGTCATTGATCAAACTGAAGCGAATTTTCTTGGATATAGCGCTCAGTTGCCTGAAGCTTCGGCCGCTGTAGGGTATGAGTTCAATGGTAAATTTAATAGATACAAACGTAAAGTAGAAGAACGTTTAAGAGATGGTTTTGAGAAAATTCAGAATAAATTGCCTTGGCAAGAAAATATTAACAAATGGTTCATTCTCTTCCTCATTGGTATTTTAATTCGTCCAATATTTTTCCCCATTTTTATGTCCGAATTATTCATAAATTATCGCAACTCTTTAAATGAACAAATTAGAATCAGATTACTTTCCTCAAATACAAAACCCGCGAGGGGAATAATTGAGAATCTTCTTTCGTATAAACAAACAATAAATTGGGGATTTGTTGTAAATTTTGTTTATTATTTTATTATAGCTTATTTATTTCAGGAAATTATTCCCAACACACAAGTCTCAATTAATGAAAAGGCTATGGGGGCTTTTTTATTAGGACTAGTTATGTTTTTTTCCCGATTCTTTCCTATTATTCCTACTCGAAGCAATTTATTTGTGATGAAGGAAGCTCTGATAGCCATATTTGTTGTTTTTATTTTTCAGTCATCGCTTGTTAATTACTGGTTCATACCCCTTTTGTGTGGTTTCACAATTACTAAAATATGTTTGGATAATTTCATCTGGCTATGGCAGAAATTCAAATTTAAAAATTTCTTTGAGCTGATAGATTCAGATACCGCACAAGCACTTCACTATAAAACAAAAGCAAGTCGACTCAAGTATTTATCAGTTAAGAATCCATTTTTTAAAATTGCGAAAAGCTGTGTAATACAATGTAATTCAAGCGGACCTGATTTAAATGTTTTAGCACCTTGGTTGACTCATTTTGCGACAACTAATCAAACATTTGTTGTTAGATCAAGTACGTTATCTGAAGATCAACGAGAGAGTTCACAGGCTGGATGTTTTCCTTCGTACTTGAATGTTAAACTAGGAGAAGTGAAAGACAAAATTCTTGAATTAACCAGCACAATTCGAAAAATGGGATATGAACAAGATTTCGAGATTTTAGTCCAGGAAATGATTGAATGTCGTGTAAGTGGGGTTCTTTTTACTTCATCTCATGACAATCAGTTTATGCAATCTATCGAGAAGGTTGATGGTCATCCAAGCATCGTATCTTTAAACTTAGGCAAGGCTCATACGGAATATCTTGGCAAGTTAACTGGGCAAAGACTTACTTCTGACAACCCATCAATGAATAAAAATTTATCCATGCAGGTTCATTTCATAGGGGTTATCTTAGAACATATTTTCCAATATCCTCAGGATATAGAATGGGCTTTTGATCCCAAGGGAGTGCTGTATTGTTTTCAGTCGCGCGACATAACTTCGTTCTCAGGCAAGGGTATTCAGGAAGAAAGTCAAAAGATTGTTAGAGCTATTGCTGGACAAAGTTGGCAAGTAGAAGGGTTGGAATTTGATATCATTCGAGCTGAAAATGAGAGCAAAACTAAGTTAACAAGTTCATTGTTTCAAAAGATCTACGATGATGGTGGGGCTTGGGATCAAGCACTCAAGCTCATGAATTGCGGAGAAAATCCCATTTTAAAAAACTTTAAACCATTTTATTTTTGTAACTATTTATTTGTGCACAAACTTAGATTTTCACTTTTAAGTTTTGAAAGTATCTTGCTTCTCTTAAAAAACTACGTTGATTTATATCGCAGCGGAAAAAAATGGGCAAAAATAACTGTTGGGGGCATAGAACAAAGTCGTTTAATGATTGCTGGTTGGAATCAAAGTCAATTGCCTGCAGATAGAGATCGCTTAGAAGTCTTGATGAAATCTCGATTGAGTGAATATTTTGAGCAAATTATGCCAAAAATAATCATTCCGGCCATTGTCGCAAGTATTAATTCGAGCAGTAGACCAGGAAAATTTGTAAATAGAAAAGATGATGGGACAAAAAGTTTTTGTTTCCTCAAAGATTTATCAGAATTAAAACTAAATGATTCAGAAGGGATTCAAAGATTTTTAATCAAGTGGGGGCATCGACATATTGGAGAGGTTGATTTTTTGCAACCTACCATTGCAGAGGATCAAAATTTTATAAAGTCTTTTCATACAGAAAATTCTTTAAATAGTTTTAATATAAGAGTCGAAAACGTTGTTGATGATTTTACTTTTTTGCGAGAAGAAGCAAGAGATCAGTTATATTCCTTGTTTGCACATATCAGAAAGATACTAAGTGTACTTTCGGTACAAACAAAATTAGAGCTAATTGATTTATGTCGTTTATCCATAGATGATTTTGATCATCGCAATGTTAAAAATAAGGAAGAAGAATCAGACGATATATTTAAGCAGCAAAATATGGCCGTAATTCCTCTTCAAAAACTAGAACTATTTCAAGGTATTTCAAGTTTGAAAAATATAAATAGTGATTATAACTTAAAAAATATTTACGCAAAATGTGGCCAACACGTCTCTAGTAAATTTTCATTCCAAGGTGAGGTAATTAACATCTCTGAGAATATGAAAAGTTTTAACAATGTAAGTGGAAAAATTATTTTTGTCTCAAATTTAAAGCCGGAACATATTCCACTTTTCTCTCAAGCTAAAGGATGTATAGCCTTAAACGCGAACGCCCTTTCTCATCCAGTTATTATTGCAAGGGAAATGGGGTTCCCTATTCTCGTCGTTGATCATTTTGAAATTAGTGATAATCTTGCTGGAAAAGAAATTATAGTTGAAAAAAATGGGAATTACATTTGGAAAAATTGAAAACACTTGAGGAGCTCAAATGAAAAGAGAACATTTAATTTTTTGTCTATTTTTATTGTTAGTTTTTATCAATTTGAATACCGTATTTGCAGAAGAGAGTTATTCTAGCGAACAGAAGCCAATTCCTGAAAGCGATTTAGTTGATGTGAAAGATAAAGAACCCAATACGGATTCTGAAGAATTGTTAAATCTCAAATTAAAAATTCAAGAAAAAAAGGAGGCAAATAAAGCTCCGCGGGCCGGGAAAAAACCAAAAGTTAAAAAAGAAAAAAAGCCTACCGAATTACCAAAGGTAAAATTTGAAGGTGAGTTAAATCCTAACGTCTTAAAAAGATTGAATGCTTGTTCAAAATTAATTAAGGGTTCAACTGAAGGTAGAGCTGAGTATAATGCTTGTGTTGAAGAGACTCATCGTATGCATGTCTCTGATGCTGAAAACGAAGCAAAAAAGGAGCAAGCGGAAGGAGAAAGAATTAAAAAAGAAGTGAAGGAATTTAAGGAATCGCAACTTGTTCAGCCTAATATTGAACCTGAAGTAAAAAATGAATAATTAAGTTTAAATAATTATTCTAAATAAGCTAAAAATATTATATAAATTAAGTCTATTTATTTTTCTAAATTCAAATAGGAATTGGAGATTTTTATGTCGTTTCGCCTGAATGCTATATGCAGTGTATTTTTCTTTTGCACTTTTGCTTTTTTTACAGCTCGTGCCGCGCAGCACACTGTCGAGATAGAGAAAAAAATTTGGGAAATGGAAGACTTGGCGCAAGAACATGTTGCTTATTTTGAACATGTTTGGGACGTGTTTAACGCGAGCCGTCCAATGTTCTGGGAAGTTCTTAAAACAGTGGATTTTGAAGTCATCAATTATTCTGCGTTAGAAAGCTCAACCTTATTAAATGATAATTTTAAGCAATCTCGCATGGGGGAAGCTACTTTATCAATGTCGAAAGGCCAATTTCACGAATGGATTAAAAATCAAAAAAAGCAAGGCGTAGAGGTTCAACAAATTGAATTTCACCAAGAAAAGTTTTGGATGGATGATGAGAAAAAATTTCACTCTCAAATTAATTCAGTTTTTAATGCTTTTAATCCTAAGGAAGGGAAGTATTTTTCAATCAAAGTCCCTATGATTGTGAAATGGTCAGGCAGGAAAAACTCAATGGGCCAACCAATCCCTGAAAAAATATCACTAACGGGTTTAATTTTGACTGAAACTACTTGGGAAAAATCAAAACTTCCGTTTGTTGAAGTTGCTAATTTTTCTGGTAATAAAAATAAATATGGACCATTAATTGCCTCTGACATTGATTCTGATGGGGATATTGATATTTTAGTTCCTTTGCAAAATTCTCTATTAAAAAATAATGGAAAAGGTAAGTTTACTAAAACTCCATTGCTAAAAAAGGCTTACGATGTGACGAGTGCTTTATTAGAAGATTTAGATGGTGATGGTTTTAAAGATTTATTACTTTGTAATACTTCAGGAGAGCCAATAGTTTTTAAAGGAATGGGAAAAGGAAAATTTTCTGACAGCGCAACTACAATAAAAATTCCTGGAGGGAAAATAGAAAATTCTTTTAATATTACTGCAGGTGATATTGATGGCGATGGCGATCTCGATTTGTGGGTTACCCAATACCTCGCTCCTGGGTTTAAGAACTATCCTCAATTATTTTATGATGCCAACGATGGGCTTCCTTCATATTTATTAGTTAATCAGGGCGAATTCAAATTCAATGATGAAACAGAAGCGAGAGGCCTAGCTGTCAAAAGAAATCGTCGTACTTATAGCAGCTCATTCTTTGACTTTGATCAGGATGGTGACCTCGATATTATTAATGTAAGTGATTTTTCTGGAGTCGATTTATATTTGAATCAAGGACAAGGAAAGTTTGTTGATAAAACTTCTGATATGGTCGATAGACGTGAAAATTTTGGAATGGCTCACGCTATTTCAGATTTGAATGGAGATGGCCAACTCGATATATACGTTTCTGGTATGGCATCGACGACTGCTCGCAGACTAATCAATATGGGGTTGGGGCGATCTGAATATAAAGATATTGATAAAATGAGATATGAGATGGCCTATGGTAACAGACTTTATCTTGGCAAAAATCGCGGACAAAAATTTAAGCAAGCAGAATTTAATGACAGTATTAATAAAAGTGGATGGTCATGGGGAACAGTAGCATTTGATGTTCAAAATGATGGAGAGTCAGATATTTTTGTGGCGAACGGTCATTTAAGTAAGAAAAGTGTAGCAGACTACTGTAGTGAATTTTGGCGGTATGATATTTATCCAAAAGAAGTTAACATCCAAACAAATAGAGCTAAAAAAACAGATTTAATGAATTTTTCTTGGAATGGTTATGAGCACGATGTTCTCTATGCCAATTTGGGGGAAGGCAAATTCTGGAATATTAGTTATTTATTAGGTATATCATTTGAAGATGATGACCGAAATGTACTTGTTGAAGATATCAACAACGATGGCCACATGGATTTAGTTTTGCAAAATCGTTTTGGCGTGGTGAGAATTATCGAAAATCGGTGGAAGAACAATAATAATTGGATTGGTATTAATTTTTCTGAAAAACC
>Ga0172372_10002961_pt1 | contig 25388 bp, 27 predicted proteins | sample LakKiv5m_2_FD_114544 | JGI IMG/M metagenome (GOLD analysis project Ga0172372, IMG submission 114544) | Freshwater microbial communities from Kabuno Bay, South-Kivu, Congo - kab_092012_9.5m | ecosystem: Environmental > Aquatic > Freshwater > Lake | place: Democratic Republic of the Congo...
TCAAAAGCATTTATTAAATAGGAGAGATGTATGGAATTAATCTCACGTCCAGGTTGGATTGAAGTTATTTGCGGACCGATGTTTGCAGGAAAAAGTGAAGAACTCATTCGCAGAATTAAGCGCTTAGAATATGCGAAGAAAAAAACCCTCGTTTTTAAGCCAGGGATCGATAATCGTTATTCTGCTGATGAAGTGGTGTCACATTCAAATTTAAAGGCAAAATCCATCTCCATCAAAGAAAGCAAAGAAATTTTAGATTATGTAGATTCATCTACTTTTGCCATTGCCGTAGATGAAGTCCAGTTCCTTGACAAAGAAATTATTTACATTGCGCAACGCTTAGCATTAAAAGGAATCCGTGTTATTTTAGGTGGCCTTGATACTGATTTTCGCGGCGAACCTTTTCCGATAACCGCTGCTTTGATGACCATTGCCGAAGATGTGCTTAAATTGACAGCCATCTGTGTCGTATGCGGCGCGCCTGCCACTAAGACTCAACGGATTATCAATGGTAAGCCTGCTCATTATGCCGATCCGATTATCAAGGTTGGGGCTGCTGAAGCCTATGAACCTCGTTGCCGGCATTGCCACCAAGTAACCAAGTAATTTACTGTATAATAAGGTTATGTTATCAGACCCTTGGCTGTGGTTGATTCTCATCTTTATTCTACTTTTTGGCGCTTATTTTTCCTTAACTGAAACCGCCTTTGCCGCAGTCGATCCGATTCGAATTAAAGTGTTATCCGAAAATTCGGGAATTGCCAAAAAAACCCTAAGTTACATTGAACATTTTGACCAATCTGTGATTGTCACGGTCATCGGTAGTAATATAACGTCGGTTTTATTATCAACGCTGTCCACGATATTTTTTATTCAATTATTCCAAGATGATGCATTAGGTACCTTACTGGCAACGGTGATTGCGGCATTACTGTTTTATATTTTTTGCGACACGATTCCAAAAGTGATTGGTCGAGGTCTGCCTTTACAATCTGCTTTGTTTGTGACCGTTGTTTTTGATATATTTCGAATTGTTTTCTTCCCTATCTATGTTATTTTTTACAATTTCAATCGATTCTTAAAACGCTTTCAAAAAACTGAATCTAATCCCACTTTAACGCAAGAAGATTTTTCTTCCATTGTCGAGAAACAACATCAGGAAGGCACCTTGAATGAAAGTGAACTAAAGTTAATTCAATCGGCGATTGAATTTTCTGACACCACCGTAAAGGATGTCTTAACGCCGATTGAAAAGATTTTTGGCATTCCTGAAACCACTCTTTATGAAGCTAATCTTGCCGACCAATTGATTGCGTCGCCATTCTCACGAGTTCCTATTTATCGCGGATCGCCGCAACAAATTATTGGCGTTTTATCAATTCGCACCTATTTTCAATCGATTCAAAAACATCGGGCGATTGATCCAGCAAGTTTAATTAAAAAACCATACTTTGTTTCCAGTAAGGTCACAATAGATGAGTTATTCGAAGGGTATAAAAAATACCGAACTCATGTGGCGATTGTCAAAGATCAACAAGGTCAAGTGATTGGCATGGTGACCATGGAAGATGTGCTAGAAGAAATCGTCGGCCAGATGGAAGAAATGGTAAAGCACACAGGAGTCATCCGTGGTTAATCCTTGGGCGCTTATCATTTGGATGGTCATTGCCTTAATGTTTTCGGCATTTTTTTCTGCATCAGAAATGGCATTTACTGCGGTGAATCACCTCAAGTTAAAAAGACTGATTGATCAAGGTAATTTGCAAGCTAAAAAAGCGTTAAAGATTGCAGAACATTACGATCAATATTCCTCTGCTTTATTATTCGGTAACGGCATTGTCAATATTTTCAACTCATCGGTGACCGCTTTATTATCGATTCAATTAATTGCTCCGTTATTACCCAACCCAGGATTGGCAGCAACTTTATCGGCGATGGTGATTTTCTTTATCATCGTGATTTTCGGTGAACTGATTCCGAAAACCCTCGGAAAAGTCAATGCTTTACAATTTAGTTTATGGTTTGTTTATCCCGTCAAAATGATGCGGATTATCTTCACCCCGTTTGTTTTTTCGGTATCAATTCTCGTTTATCCAGTAAGGATGTTATTTGTGAAAAAGCGCAAAGAAAATCGTAGTCAGTACAATGATGAAGAATTAGAAACGATGGTCGATACCATTGAAGAAAAAGGCATGATTGATGAACGTAAAGGTAATTTGATTCGTTCTGCGCTAACTTTTTCGGATAAAAAAGCGTATGAAGTGATGACACCCCGCGTTGATATTTTTGCTTTTAATCTTGAGGATGATAGTCAAAACCTACTTCTTAATGCTGATATTTTTGCTTATTCAAGAATACCTGTTTATGATCAAACCCTTGACAAAATTGTTGGGATATTGCCGACCAAAAAACTTTATAAACGTTTTTTAAATCAATCGCCAATTGAATTACTCTCTTTATTAATTTCCCCTTTATTTGTCCCGCGTAACCAACCGCTTAGTAAAATCCTCGCCTTATTTGAAGAGCAAAAACAACAAATGGCGATTGTAGTTGACGAGCATGGTGGCACGGAAGGTTTGATTACCCTTGAGGATATTGTTGAAGAAATTGTTGGTGAAATCTGGGATGAAACCGATGATATCTTGCCGCCCATTATTAAACAAAGTGAGCAAGTTTATTTAGTTGAAGGTAGTCTGAATATTGAAATGCTATACAAAGAATTAAACCTGGCTTATGTTGAAACGTCTGATTATTCCACCGTCAGCGGATGGGTATTATCGCATTTAGGTAAATTTGCAAGAGTCGGCGATCAATTTACCCTTCAAGACTTTCAGATCGAAGTATTAGAAGTTGAAAAATTTACCGTAGAAAAGATTAAAATCACAATCCTCGATTCCCAAAAAACTTCTAACGATAACGATTAAACTTTACCCTTAAATGTGGTAAAATTTTGCGGTATAACCTATGAAATATACTGCATGGCTAGAGCAACATATTGCCGACTTAACGAATAAGACCATTTTAATCACAGGAGCCAATAGTGGATTGGGTTTTTATGCTGCTAAACAATTAGCTTATCGAGGCGGTCATATCTTAATGGCCTGCCGGAATGAAAACGCCGCTAAAAAGGCACAATTGGCAATCTTAAAAGATGTACCGCATGCTAAATTGACCATCCTTCCCTATGATCAAAGTTCTTTTCAATCGCTTAATCGTTTTGTGCAACTGATTAAAACCTCTTATCCAAAGATTGATATTTTATTACTCAATGCCGGCATTATCATGCCAAATTCAAAACTAAAAACGCCAGAAGCTTTTCCAATGACTACCGGGGTCAATTTTTTCAATGTTTATTATTTATTGAGAGAATTACTCGGTTTTCTTGATCAAAAAAATCCGGAAATTCGACTCGTCCTCGTTGGATCTTACTCTGCTTATCGAGCCCGATTAAAATCGATTGAAGGGTTGCTCAATCCTCACCTACCTCGAATGACCCAATATGCTAATAGTAAATTAGCGATTGCGATGCTCCATCATGTTTTGCAAATGAATTTAAATCTGTTTGATTTTCCAGTACTAGATCATGTTTCAGCGATTCTGGTTCACCCAGGCATCGCTGCAACCAATATCGTAAGGTCCTTACCAAAATGGTTACAATGGATGATTAATGGATTGATTTCCATTACAAGCCATTCCGCAGAATCAGGCGCACTTAGTTTAACGTATGCATGTGGCAATGCATATGTTGTCAATGGCAGCTTTATTGGGCCAAGTGGACCAGGAGAAAGTTTTGGTTTTCCTAAAAAACTAAAATTAAAACCGCATTTCAGTCAAGGCAGTGCTAAATTGACTTATGCAGTCGGAAAATATTTAGAAAAAATCGGAGGTTCGGTTGATGTTAGAAGTCGGTAATGTCTCACTACAATTTGGTGGACGTGTTTTATTTAAAGACGTTTCGCTTTCATTTCTTAAAGGCAATTGTTATGGCATTATTGGTGCCAATGGTGCCGGTAAGTCCACTTTTTTAAAAATTTTATCAGGAGAAATTGAACCGACTGCAGGGGAGGTTTTTCGCGATAAAAAAGAACGGATGTCTATCCTAAAACAAGATCAAAACGCTTTTAATACTTATTCGGCAGTGGATACGGTCATGCTTGGGTTCCCAAAAATTAAACAATTAAGAGCAGAATTAGACGCCCTTTATGCCAAACCAGATTTTGATGAAAAAGATGGCATTAAAGCTGCGGATATGGAAAGTGAATACGCCGAACTTGGCGGTTATGAATCGGAAGCCAATGCTCGAAGTTTATTAAATGCGCTCGGCATTAAGGAACATAAACAAGGTGTGTTGATGAAGGATTTAGATAGTAAGTTAAAAGTGAAAGTGCTTTTAGCACAAGCCTTATTTGGTAATCCTGACATCTTAATATTGGATGAACCTACGAATAACCTCGATGCAGTCGCCTCTCATTGGTTAGAAAACTTCTTATTTAACTTTGAAAACACAGTGATCATTGTTTCCCATGATCGTCACTTTCTCAATAAAGTATGCACGAGAATATTAGATGTTGATTTCGGAAAAATTTCTATGTTTGTGGGTAACTATGATTTTTGGTATGAATCAAGTCAATTGGTTTTAAAACAATCCAAAGATGAAAATGCCAAAAAAGAAAATCGGATGAAAGAATTACAAGAATTTATCGCCCGGTTTTCTGCGAATGCAAGTAAAAGTAAGCAAGCTACTTCCCGAAAAAAAGAATTAGAAAAAATCACCCTTGAAGACTTAAAACCTTCATCAAGACGATACCCATTTATTGACTTTAAATTTGAAAAAGATTTAGGACAAGATGTCTTAAGCTTTCAAGCATTGAAGAAAAAGCAGCTCATTCCTTCGATGTCATTTTCCATCCATCGTGGTGAAAAGATTGCAATTTTATCAGATAGTTCTCAACGTATTACCACTTTATTTGAAATCCTAGTGGGGACAAAAACTCAGGATGAAGGGACCTTTAAATGGGGCATTACCGTTACCCCAACTTACTTACCGCAAGATAACAGTGAGTTTTTTAAAGAAAGAATGCACCTTGTGGATTGGTTAAGACCTTACTCAAAAGACCAAACTGAGTCTTATTTAAGAGGGTGGTTAGGACGAATGTTATTTTCCGGAGAAGAAGCGCTCAAGCCGGTTACGGTATTATCGGGTGGAGAAAAAGTAAGGTGTATGTTTGCCCGGATGATGTTAACTGCTGGGAATGTGTTATTGATGGACGAACCAACTAACCATTTAGATTTAGAAGCAATTACCGCTTTGAATAAAGGCATGATTCATTACAAAGGTGTGATTTTATTTACGAGTCATGACCATGAACTTTTGGCCACGGTTGCAAACCGAATCATTTACCTTACAGAAGACAAAGTCTATGATAAACGAATGAGTTATGATGAATTTATCGATTGGGCAGAACAAGAAGGTATCTTCTAGGGATATTTGTTATAATTTTTTTATCAGAAATCAGATTGATTTCTTGGAGATAGATCATGAAGTTACATTACTTAGGGATCGTGCCCTTTATCCTCACGATATTGTCAGGGTGTCAAAATTCCGCAGAATACGTCAACCTTTATACGGATCGTCATTATGAGGTTGATCAAAACCTTTACGATGCGTTTGAATTAGCGACAGGTATTCATGTTAACGTTGTCAAATTAGAAGCAGATCCCTTATTAACGAGACTGGAAACTGAAGGGGCTGGCACCCTTGCAGATTTAGTATTTTTGACTGATGCAGGGCGATTAGGTCGAGCCAAGGCAAAGGGCTTATTACAATCCTTAGGTGATGAATCCTTTTTCAATCTGGTGCCCAACTACATGCAAGATGAGGACCGGCAATGGATTGCTTTAACCAAACGGGCACGTATTTTTGTTTATAATCCAGAAGTAACCGATTCCACATCTTTATCAACTTATGAGGCATTAGCCCAACCTTTGTGGTATGAAAAAATTGCAGTGCGAAGTTCAAGTCATGTGTATAATCAATCGCTAGTCGCGGCGATGATTGAAGAAATTGGCGAAAATGCAACGCGAGATTGGCTGAATGGTTTGGTTGATAACTTTGCCATAAGAGATCCATTAACGAATAGTAAACATCCTGTGGGAAATGATCGTGACCAAGCGAAAGCAGTTTACAACGGCATTGCGGAAGTCGCCATCATGAACTCCTATTATTTTGGAAAAATGTTGTATTCAGAAGACCCGAGAGAAGTTGAAGTCGCATCTTCTTTATCGGTTTATTTTCCTAATCAATCCAGCTTTGGTACCCATATTAATATTTCTGGCATAGGGCTTACACGATATGCAAACCGAGTGGAACATGCCAAACGGTTAATTGATTTTATGTTAACGATCGCTTCGCAAAGAATTTTTGCCGACGCTAACTATGAATATCCTGCAAGATTGAATCTTGAACCCCATCCATTACTAACCTCATGGGGAACTTTTGAAGAGCAAGATATTCCCTTATCAGCGCTGGCGTTAAGAAGTCAAAGTGCCTTTCAATTAATGCTAGAAGTGGGTTGGCAATAATGCGGCGATATCGCTTTAATCCCTTTACCTTGGTGACAATGATTGCTTTTGTTTTTGTTTGCCTATTCTTATGGCAATTTATTCCGCCACTCTTTGCGGTTGCCGGGCCGATGTGGTCTTGGATGCAATCCAATTGGTTTCCAGACGTCTTAATCCAAACCTTTACGTTAGTGTTGGGCACCTTATTACTTAGTTCGTTCATCGGTGTATCCTTGGCATATTGGATGAGTTTTTATCGCCTTCCCTTTGCAAGACTTTGGGATATGCTATTAGTTGTACCGCTTGCAATGCCTAGTTATTTATTAGGATATATTTACGTTTATTTATTCAGTGGACCTTGGTATCAACCCTTTGTCGTGATTACGAATTTGCCTGGGGCTATTCTCATTTTTTCCTTAACGCTTTATCCTTATATTTATCTAGCGATTCGCTCGTTTTTAAGTAAGCAACCGCAAACGATGTTTGCCTCTGCACAAAGTTTAGGGGCCAACTCCCTGACCATGTTTTGGAAAATTATTTTTCCTTTACTGAGACCTGCCTTAATTGGCGCAATGGTGTTAGTGACCATGGAAGTTTTGAATGATTATGGCTTGGTTCAATATTTTGGTTTGCGCGTCTATGCGACCACCATTTTTCAAGCATGGTTTAACGGCAACGATTTAAATACTGCTGTCAGATTCTCCGTCCAATTAATTACCTTTATCGTGGTGATTCTTTGGTTAGAAGCGAGTTTAAGAAAATCGTTTAAATATAGTTATTCAACAACGCAAATCAAACCATTGATGAAGATAGCATTACCGCTTTCAACTGCATGGTTATTTTATGGCATAGCTACGCTTACATTGATCTTGGCACTTGGGATTCCTTTGGTGCAATTAATCTTGTGGTTACCGAATGTACCACCCGCAATTTATGCTCGAGATTTTTGGGATGGGTTGTATTCTACCATCATCATGGCGTTTTACCCGACCATGATCATTATCATCTTGGCTTTAATCATCATCAATTTTCATAGGCTGATGCCAAAACCTTGGAAAAAATGGATTCAACGTATCTTGACTTTGGGTTATGCGTTACCAGGTGCGGTCATTGCAGTCGGCATGGTTTTGATGTGGAATCCGTTTGATCGATGGCTCCAAGAAGTTTTGAATACAAATTTGCGGTTCGTTTCCGGATCGTTGTTGTTGCTAACGTTTGCCTTGGTCTTAAGATTTTTTGCAGTGGGTAGCAATATTATTGAGGGAACTTATCATAAAATAGGGATGAAATATACCTTGGCAAGCCATGCATTAAAAACCGGTTATCTTCGGACGCTTTTTGCGATTGATTTGCCTTTGATTAGCCATGGTGTGATTGCAGCCTCACTCATCGTGATGGTCGATTTATTGAAAGAATTACCTTTGACTTTAATCTTGCGACCGTTTAATTTTCAAACCCTTGCAACTTATTTATATCAATACGCTGGGGATGAACAAATTAACTTGGCAAGTCCGATGGCTTTAACGTTAATCGTATTAACGACCGGTGCAGTCGTATTTGCCAGTGATATGATATTGAAGGTAAACACCTATGAGTCTTAATATTCAACACTTGCAATTTCGTTATAAACCAACGGTGCCTTTAATTGAAAATTTTTCTCTCAAGATCGAAACGGGGCAGATTGTCGCCCTCACCGGCATCAGTGGGTGTGGTAAATCCACCCTCATTCAATTGTTATTGGGTACTCTTAAACCATTAAAAGGTGAGATTACTTTCAATCACATCACCTTCAGTAATGATCATCTTTTTTTAATTCCCCAAGTTCGAGGAATTGGCGTTGTTTTCCAAGATTATGCCTTGTTTCCTCACCTCAACGTTAGGCAAAATGTCGGTTTTGGTTTGACGTCAAAGGCAAGTTTGAAACAAAGTGAAATCGACCGATGGTTAAAAATATTTTCATTAGGGGATGTCGCCTTCTCCTTTCCTCATCAACTTTCCGGTGGACAAATGCAACGCGTTGCGATTGCCCGTGCTTTAGCACCCCAGCCTTCACTGCTTTTGATGGATGAACCTTTTTCAAATCTCGATGCCAAACTTGCCTCTAGAATTCGCCAAGACCTCCAACCTTTATTCAAACAATTAAAGATGACGGTGTTGCTTGTCACGCATCATCGAGAAGATGCCCTAGATATTGCAGATCAAATCATCGATTTTTCTAGTTTAAATCAATAGTTTTGTTAAGAAGTACTCTAACCCTATCATTTTCCTTGAAAGCGCTAACATTTTCCTTTAAGATAAGTTTTAGAAAGTAATAAAGGAGGACCTTATGTCAGATATTACTTTAAAAATATGGGAATTTGAACTCGTTTCCCATATCCTTACACTCGGCTACGCAGTGATGGCGGCTGGGTTGCTGTACTTCTGGTTGACGATTCGTCAAAACCACCCGAAGTTCCGCATGTCGAACATTCTCTCTGTTGTTGTCTCGATTTCTGCGCTGTTACTTCTTTATGCGCAACAAATCAGTTGGGTAGATGCTTATGAACTTGTCAACGGAGTTTATGTATCGAATGGAACTTTTTCTAATGGTTTCCGTTACTTAAACTGGCTGATTGACGTTCCTAATCTTCTAACTCAAATCCTATTCGTGGCCTTAATTTCCGGAAAAGCATTTCGTAAATATTGGTATGACTTCACACTCTATGGCATGCTCATGATTGTGACTGGTTATATTGGCCAATTCTATGAACCAGGAAGAACTGATTTTGTCGCGGGTAATGAACTCTGGTGGATCGTTTGGGGTGTCATCTCAACCGTCTTCTACGTTTTCATCTTAATGACGATGACAAAAGTTATCGATGAAGGCGCAAAAAATATCAAGAGCAGCAAGCTTGTTGGTGTTTTCAAATTCATCAAACCATGGTTCTATATTACTTGGACCATTTATCCAGTGGCCTACATCATGCCAGCACTATTTGGTGTCGGTATCGATTCCTTCGTGGTGGTCTCTCAACAAGTCTTATACACCATCGCAGACGTTACGTCTAAAGTTGTGTATGGTATCATGTTGAATACCGTTTCGACCTTCTTATCCACAGAAGCGAAATTCGAAGAAGCAGCCTAAACTTTTTATCAGTAAAAGAAAAACATCTAGTAAGAACTAGATGTTTTTTTCTTTAAATGCTTTTGATAAAGTTGGTAGATTTTATCACTCGCATCTTCAATCGTCACGGTTTCATTATCAATGTCATAATCGATTGGCGGCATTTTTTTGCGATCAAAGTTAATCACATCGAATGTTAGTCGCTTCTTTGCAAACTCAAGATTTTGACCACGAATGATCATGCGATTCATTCTTGTAATTTCATTAGCTTGGATAAAGAAAGTCACAAATCTTGGATTATGGAGTTTAACGAAAGCTTGTAATCCATTGGCATCCACGATTAAAACTTTTTGATCACCAACCTCTGCTTTCGAGGTGCCATAATGGTATCCATTATAAAAGGTAGTTTCAATAAATCCTTGCTGCGCTTTCATCGTGTTAAAGTTTACTTCCGAGACAAAGTGATAATCCACTTCTGGAATTTCGGTGGGTCTAATGGGTCGGGTTGTATGCGTGATTACTTTTTTAATCCCATACTTTACAAAAAGGATTTTGGCGATTTCGGTTTTGCCGCTGGCTGAGGGTCCGGTTAAAATAATCATGAGACTATTATATAAAGAGACCGATAAACCGGACAACACTAAGTGAACAGCTAACGAAAACGCTTACATTAAAAAAATGTTTTCACAGCTTCGATAGTTTTACTAAAACTATTGCTATTCATAAGGATTTTGAGTATATTTTGTATGCTAGCAAAAAAAGATTTCACTAGCATATAGAAAAGGAGAATTGTGATGATTTTAGGTAAATTCGATCCGCAAAAGAAACAACGCTTTGCGATTCTAGATGAAAAGGGCAAGTTAATTGCGCCTGAATACGAACCCAAAATTGATGAAAAAACGCTTCTGAAGATGTATCGGACGATGAAGTTAGCACGGATTGCTGACATTCGCGCCTTACAATATCAACGTCAAGGAAGAATGTTGACCTTTGCTCCGGTTCAAGGACAAGAAGCCGCTCAAATCGGGACGATGGCTGCATTAGATAAAAATGACTGGATTTCTCCTGCCTTTCGTGAACATGCGGCAATGCTTTATCACAATGTGCCATTAGAAAACATTTATTTATACTGGTTCGGTAATGAACGGGGATCGCGCGTGCCTGATGATGTGAACGTGCTACCTGTCAATATCCCGATTGGTTCCCAATACGGGCATGCTTCAGGTTTAGCGTATGCTTCTAAAGTGTTAAAGAATAATAAACAAATTGCCGTTACGTATATTGGGGATGGTGGCACTTCGCATGGTGAATTCTATGAAGGGTTAAACTTTGCTGCCACCTATGATTCACCGATGATTGGTATTATTCAAAATAACCAATGGGCCATTTCGACACCACGTCGCAAAGCCACCAAGGCAGAAACCCTAGCGCAAAAAGCAGTCGCGGTTGGTGTTCCTGGCATTCAAGTGGATGGTAACGACGTCTTAGCGATGTATGCTGTGGTTAAAGAAGCTGCAGAACGCGCTCGTAAAGGCGAAGGTCCAACTTTAATTGAAGCGTTTACGTATCGTCTTGGTCCGCATACGACCTCCGATGATCCAACGATTTATCGTAAGAATGAAGAAGTGGAAGAATGGAAGAAAAAAGATCCACTTATTCGCTTTAAAGTTTACATGGAATCCAAAGGTCTTTGGGATGATGCCAAAGAAGCGAAATTAGATGAAGAGTTAGAAGCGTATGTGAAAGCCACATTTGAAAAAGTTGAAAAAGAAGGTCCAATTGTGACCATCGATGAAGTGTTCGATCATACCTTTGCTACGCTGACGGATGAACTCAAAGAACAAAAAGAATATTTAAAACAAATCGCGAAAGAAACGGCAGGTAAATAACCATGGCAGAAATGACATTGTTACAGGCTATTAATACTGGATTATTTGAACAAATGCGAAAAGACAAAACCGTCGTTGTTTTCGGTGAAGACGCAGGTTTTGAAGGTGGTGTCTTCCGTGTCACGGCTGGTTTACAAAAAGAATTTGGTGAACTTCGTTGCTTTGATACCCCTATTTCCGAAGCCGGAATTGTTGGTTCGGCAATCGGGATGGCAATCAATGGCTTAAAACCAATTGCAGAAATGCAATTTGATGGATTCATGTTCAATGGATTCAACCAATTAGCGGTGCACGCTGCTCGTATGCGTAATCGTAGCCGTAGTCGTTTCACAGTGCCGATGGTGCTTCGCGTACCAATGGGCGGTGGAATTCGTGCGCTTGAACACCACTCAGAAGCCATTGAAACTTTATTTGCGCATATTCCAGGTTTAAAAGTGGTTTATCCATCTACACCATATGATGCCAAGGGTTTACTTGCATCCGCGATTCAAGATCCAGATCCAGTTGTGTACTTAGAACCCAAGAAAATTTATCGCGCCTTTAAACAAGATGTGCCAGAAACTGAATATTTAATTCCAATTGGCAAAGCGAAAGTATTCTATGCTGCCAAAGATCCAAACTTAACCGTGGTTAGCTGGGGGGCAATGGTTCACGATACCTTCAAGGCTGTCAAGGCATTAGAAGCGGAAGGTGTTAGAGTTGACCTCATTGATTTACGTTCGATTGCTCCAATTGATTATCAAACAATCTATGCATCAGTTCGCAAAACTGGCCGTTTAATTGTGGTCCAAGAAGCGATTAAAACACTCGGTGTTGCCTCTGAAATCATTACCCGTGTGACCGAAAACTGCTTCTTATCTTTAGAAGCTGCGCCTGCCCGCGTCACCAGTCCAGACATCACCGTTCCCTTAGCTCGTGGTGAATATCATCACGTTCCAGATGTAAAGAGAATTAGTTACGAAATTAAAAAACTCATGTCGTTTAAATTTTAAGGAGGCAACCCATGTACGATTTTAAATTTACGGATATTGGTGAAGGCCTTCATGAAGGACAAATTTTAAAGTGGTTCTTTAAAGTTGGCGATAAAGTCAAAGAAGGCGATGTGTTGTGCGTCGTCGAAACTGACAAAGTGAATGCCGAAATTCCAGCACCTGTGACAGGTATCATTACCAAGTTAGGTGCAAGTGTCGGTCAAACCATTCACGTTGGGGAAACCCTTGTCATGATTGATGAATCTGGTAAAGGCGTTGTGGCTGATGCAGAAGCACCCAAAGCCGAAGTTAAAAAAGAAGCACCCAAACCTGAAGTTAAAAAACAAGCTGCTGAAGAAAAAGGGGCGGCTGTTGTTGGTGAAGTGGTGGTTTCAAATGATGTGATTGCGAGTTCGAATGAAGGCTTTGAAAATAATGCTGTTGCCGTTGAAAACCCAGGCAAAGTCCTTGCAACCCCAGTTGCCCGGAAAATGGCTGCAGATTTAAAAGTCGACATTAGCAAACTCAAAGGTTCTGGTGAACACGGTCGGATTATGAAAGCGGATATTCAAGCTGCTGCGAAGTCGACCACGGTTTCCACCGCATCTTCACAAACAACTTCAAGCTTTGCTTTACCGTCTGTTTCGATGCCAACCTTACCTAAAGATGGTGTGAAGCGTGTGAAGATTTCTAAATTGCGTCAAGCGATTGTGAAATCAATGAATACTGCGAATTTAGTGATTCCATCCACCACGTTGATGGATGAAATTGATGTCACCAAATTAGTGGAATTCCGCAAATCACAAAAAGCAAAGTTAGAAGAAAAAGGAATTAAGTTAACGTATTTGCCATTCATCATGAAAGCAGTCACCATGGCGATTAAAGATTATCCAATTTTCAATGCTTCTTTCGATCATGAAGCTGAAGAAATTGTGTATAAGGATTTCATTAATATTGGCGTCGCCGTCGATACACCAGATGGTTTAATTGTCCCTAATGTTAAACATGCCGATCAAAAATCGATTGTCACATTAGCGAAAGAAATTGAAACCCTTGGAGCGGCAACGCGTGCGAGAACCGTTAAATTAGAAGAATTACAAAATGGCACGTTCTCAATTACCAATTATGGAACGACGGGAATTAAACTTGGTACCCCTGTGATTAAGCATCCTGAGCTTGCGATTTTAGGGGTTGGTAGTATTTACCGTAAACCTGTTGTCGAAGGTGATCAAATTGTCATTCGTGATGTCTTACCTTTATCACTCACTATTGACCACCGTGTCATCGATGGTGCGGATGGCGGTCGCTTCTTACTCAAGGTAAAGGAATTATTATCCGATCCAATGCAAATCTTCTTATTCTTAAGCTAGGTGACCCCGATGCAAAATTTTGATGTGTTGATCGTTGGCGGTGGCCCTGGAGGCTATGTTGCCGCGATTAAAGCGGGGCAACTTGGATTAAAAGTTGCAGTCGTTGAAAAAGATAACGTCGGTGGAGTTTGTTTAAATTGGGGATGCATTCCCACGAAGACCTTATTAAAGTCCGCAAAAGTTTTTGAGCAATTTAAACATGCCAAAGACTATGGTATTGATGTTAAACCAGACGCCTTTACCGCTAATTTTCCTGAGATGATTAAACGCAAAGATTCGGTAGTCCGCCGATTAACGGGTGGCGTCGCATCTTTATTAAAGAAAAATGGCGCGACACTGATCAAAGGTTATGCGGAAGTCCTCGATGCCAATCATGTTAAAGTAGGTGAAGAAACCTACGAATCAAAATACTTAATCTTGGCTACCGGTGCCAGTGTGATCATGCCGCCTATTGCCGGTTTAAAAGAAGCCTTTGAAAAGGGTTTTGTTTTAACGAGCAAAGAAATTTTAGACATGAAAACGTTACCTCAATCCTTGGTGATTGTTGGTGGCGGTGTCATTGGCTTAGAATTTGCCACGATTTTTAATTCGCTTGGTACCAAGGTCACGGTCATTGAAAGATTACCTACGATCCTTGCTTCAGTGGATGAAGAATTACGAGGTTTATTCCAAAAGAAAATTATCAAAGATGGCATTCAACTGATTACCTCTGCAAGCGTCAACGCGATTGGCACTAACTCCGTGAGTTATGAATTGGAAGGTAAAACGATTGAAATTCCTGCCGATAAAGTGCTGATGGCAGTGGGTATGAAACCGAACACGAATAGTTTTACCTCGCTCAATTTAACGATGGAAAAAGCAGGTGTTCAAGTCAATGAACATATGCAAACCTCGATTCCGAATGTGTATGCAATCGGTGACGTGACGGGTAAATTCATGTTAGCCCACGTTGCCTCTCATGCCGGTCTGGTCGCCATCGATCATATTCAAGGTCATGATGCCAAAATGAATTATCAAGCTATTCCTAGTGGCATTTACACCTTCCCAGAAATTGCGATGGTCGGGGTCACCGAACAAGAAGCCAAGGCTAAAGGCCTTGATTATAAAGTATCAACTTTCCCGCTGGCAGCGAATGGCAAAGCGATGGGTGAAAATGAAAAAGATGGTTTAGTCAAAATCATCGTCTCAAAACCTTACAACGAAATTATTGGCGTTCATATCATGGCCCCATCGGCTACGGAAATGATTACCGAAGCCTCATTAGCCATCAATTTAGAAGCGACAGCAGAAGAATTGGTCCATACCATTCATCCACATCCAACGTTAGCAGAAATGATGATGGAAGCGGCCCACGGAATCGTTGATAAACCGATTCATATCTAGAATTTATTTTTATGTGACAATCAAAAAGCCATCGAAGCATCGATGGTTTTTTTAATACCTAGGTTAAGCAAATAAGCAATCTAATACATTATCCAACGTAATCTTTAGGAAATACTCATCCAGGTTGAAGGCACTGAGTTTTGCTTTAACTGCTTCTCGTTGAAATGTCGTATTGGATAGCATTTTTTCAATCTCGGTTATGTCTCTAGTGCCTAAGAAATCACCAAAAATTTTCACGGTCTTAATCAAACCATTTTCTACATTGAGACGGAATGAAACTCCGCCCCCTTCATATCGTCCATATTTTTCAAGGGTGAAGGCAGGAGATTCACCATAATTCCAATTCCAGGTTGAAAACTTTGTTTTCACTAATTCATTAATTTTTGAAAGGTCCTTGGCAGTTAATTCATAGATAAAAGGTTTGATGTTAGTCGTGTTTAATAATTTTTCTAACAAGCGAGCTTTAAATTCTTTCATCGTTGGTACGGTTTTAAAGTATGGCAAAATATTGGTTACCCTTGATCGTACTGATTTAATGCCTTTGGATTCAATCTTATCAGGTTTGGGATTGAGAATTTTTCCAAGCATGGTCAAATCGGCATTAAACAAAATCGTTCCGTGATGTAAAAAACGATGCTTATGAAAAGCTTGAGCGTTACCAGAAATTTTCATGCCTTCTACAAGGATGTCATTACGACCACCAAATTCAGCGGGTACGCCATAACTTTGCAGGGCTTGGATCACCGGATCGGTAAATTTGCGATAGTTGTTGACATTATCTTTTGTGGTATTGGTGATGAATGAAAAATTTAGGTTTCCTAAATCATGATAAACAGCGCCCCCACCGGTGATGCGGCGAACCACATTAACTTGATGTTCTAAAACATACTGGGCGTTGACTTCTTCAATCGTATTTTGATTTCTGCCTATAATCACGGAGTTAGCGTTTTGCCAAAGAAAAATAAAGTCTTCGTTTGTATCTAAGTATTTGAGGACATATTCCTCTAAAGCAAGATTAAATCGTGGGTCAAGGGATTCATTGAGAATGGTTTTCATCGGGTACTCCTTTGCCAATTTTAAGAGATAGTATCTTGATTTGCAATCAAGATAGATTTTTCTCAATCCAAATTATAATTTATCTCACTATTAAGAGGTAAAGCATCAGAAAAGGAGGAGGCGTGATGCAACCTAATCTTAAGCAAATGACTAAAGAAGTATCTCAATTTACGATGAGATATAAACAAGCCAAAATTCAAGTGATGATGTTCCAAGCAAATCAAAATGATGAACACCGCTCTTTGTATATAAGCAATATGAAATTTATTGAAGCATTTCATTACATTTTGCAACACTTGATCGAAGAATCTAGACAAATTATCATCAATGATTTTATCAATATGAAACAACATCAGTGGTGGTTAAATTTCTATGCAAGAAGTACGTATTATCGTATTAAAAACAAAGCGCTCAAAGAATTGCTAAGTTTTTTTAAGTAAGATGAAGTTATTTCTTTCAATTTTAATGCTCATGATGATCTTCCAAGAAGATGGCGGTGGAGGTCCCACCGATTATCGGCGATATCAAAACTTAATGATTCCTCCATATTCACTTGCCGATGGCACAAGGGCGTCGTTTCAATTTTTTAATACTTACGGTGACGATATTACGCTAGCATGGAGACTTTCAAATACAAAATACCACGAGGTACTGGTGTATATTCAATCCTTTTCCCCAAGGATGAGTATTCAAAAGACACTGAATCTTCCTGGTCATTTATTTGATGGTGGCGTTGCGACTTTGAAGCTTTATGCTTCTAGAGCAAGTTATGCTAGTCAAATCAGTCTCAAGCTATATCCCCGTCAATCTTATTTTGTGCAAGATCTATCAATCCCTTATTTATCTGATCCAACCATTACGCGCTTAGATGGAAGTGGATTGATTCATTATGAACGTGAACATTTACGGTTTGAAGGAATGCAAGTCGAGCAATATCATCCCACGTATGGAAGCCTAAGCCTTGCCAAAATGAAGGTGCGGATTCTATCCGTGTTAGCCAAAGAAATTGACATAAGCGATGCTCGCCTCTTAATAGCCAATCATCCTGGTTTAGAAGGATTAAACCTCACGACCGATGGATTTCGTAGTGTGGCATTAAATCTTATGCTAGTAGGCGATACGATTCAATTTTTCTTTCCCTTGCTTTATGTGCATCCCCAAACCCTGCATCCAAGTCAGATACCTGCGCCGGATTATGTGTCCACCTATCATTTATTTTTTCCAATCTTAGATTATCTAAGTCTAAGGAATCAAAGAATGAAAATAGAATTTAATGTCGTCCATTTTCATGAACTTAAATTTGTATATGAATTTGAATATGTAGCCAATATGGCGATATTGGGTGGTTGTACCAATAGTACGAATTGTGTAAAAATTTATGCATAGTATCTTGATTATTTTTCCCGGTTTCATGCTTAGTTTATCCTTATTCCATTTCACGGTGGTGCTACACCGATTTCAAACAGGATTTGATTTATTGACACCGAGCGTCATCCAACGTTACCTTAGTTATGAAATTGATGAAAATACCCTAGAGTTTTGGCTTGATCCTTCTACCATAAGCCCGGGAATTCAAGATTATTTTGCAAGTCAATTTGCAGACGAGCAAACGACTTATCAGCTAGAATTTGTTTTTTTTAACGCCGATCAAAGCAGTATCTGTCTAACCCGATGTCATGGGGTTTTAACAACTTTAGATATTCAGTTTCAGTGGTCGACGATTTCCTTTTCGCGCCATTACCAATTGGTGAAACAATGAGTGATGTTGAGCAAGCTCGGCTCTACCTAGAAAACTCGATGATTGGCCCACTATTGAAAAGGGAAGATATCACTGATATTAGCTTTAATGGCGATTCCCTTTTTTATCAATCTACAAGTGAAGGTCGAAAAAAAGTAGCCTTGCTGATGTCCTATAAAGAGGCTTATCAATTGATTAAACAATTGGCAAATATGATGAATGTTTCCTTCACTTACTTAGATCCAATTGTGGAGATGAGTATCATGCAATATCGTGTCTTTGCAGTCGGACCATCCATCACACGAAAGTTATTTCAGCCTTCATTATCTTTTGCGATCCGGATTCATGGTTTACCTGGACACAATCCATTTAAGTTTCTTTCTGAACTAAGTCAGTGGAAGGAGTTATTTCAATTTTTGATTAAACAACGCTCATCCTTGGTGATTGCAGGAAAAACAGGAACAGGAAAAACCCAGTTACAAAAAGAACTTCTTGGACTTATACCTGATGCACAAAGGGTGATTATAATCGACAATATTCTTGAACTTGATGGCATACATATGCCACATTTAGATTTGACAATTTGGCAAATTCATCGCCTGCAAGACTTTCAAAAAATGATTGCTGGTGCCTTACGTTCACATCCAGATTGGCTATTGATTGCAGAATCACGAAGTGAAGAATTTAAAGAGGTTTTACGCTCAGTTAAAACTGGGCATCCTATAATCACCACCCTTCATAGCGACAACCTTGATCATATTTATGCTCGCATGACAAGTATGTTGTTGATTGGGGAATCCATTTCATTACAACCACATTTGCATCAAGAAGTCATGCATGCATTTCCAGTCCTGATTCAATTAGACACGGATAACCGAATGGATGGCATTCATCGCCTGATTAAAGAAGTACAAATTCAAAGGCATGGGCAAATCTATCGCTTTAATCAATTCATGACGCATGATGAATTGAGGACGTTGATGCAAGCATGGTAAAACCATTATTCATTGGATTTGTATTGACCCTACCGATGATAGGAATTGTGGCATGGTTGATGCCTTTATCCATCTGGATGATGATATTTTTTGTGGTGATTTGGATGTTATGGACTTATATTTTTCAAGGTTGGAAACGAGAGTTTCTAATCAATCAGCGCGATGAAGAAATGTATTATTGGTTACAAAATTTTATCACCACGTTATCCATCAAAAAAACCATTACGGAAACCTTTGTCGATTTATCTCATCGTTATCAATTACAAAGTGCCAGTTGGTTAAAGACGTATACAAGTAATGATGTCATGCAAACGATGATCAATTTAAATCAACGATTCAAACATCCCATTTATGAGATTTTTACGTCAACCTTGAGTTTCTTTGAACAACAAGGCGGTGAAGTGATGACTTTATTTGAAAGCATCATGTTACAGGGACGACTGATGGAAACAAGACGAATTGAAGTCCAACGTTATGGTAAACGTTATTTACTACAATGGATATTTTTGTGGGTCTTGAATGTAGTGATTCTAGTCATTTCTAAGTTTTCGTTAGCGGATTTATTTTTGATCATGAAAGAGACGATTTTATTCCAAACCTTAATTTTGGTAATTTTAGGACTGTTACCAATCTCACAATTGCTGTGGTTTTTTCAATGGGTAAAAAGCAAACAAAAACTACGATGAAACCAAATACCCAATTCTTAATGGTTATCGTTGGATTAATGATGGTGATTTTTTATTTACGATGGTTGTCTTGGTCTTGGTTTTATGTAGGCTTGATTAGCCTTGGTTTAATCATGGTTTCATGGCTCTGGAGTTGGTTCCAAAAACAAGTTAATCTTGAAATGATATCCCGAAATTTACAAAGACAAGTCATAGATGCCTATCGTTTAATCAAAGTCTTAATCTTGCAAGGGCAAGCGCCTTACCAAGCGATGCAAACCATCCTACCATTTTTAGAAGCGAATTTAGCAGATGCTTTTCATGGATTTTTAATCGACATTGATCAAGATAAATCCATCCAACCGTATTTGCAATTTGCTAAGCGATTTCAATCGTTGATGGTAGAACAGTTGTTATTTTCCTTGTATCAATTAGAAAATCAAGGCGGGGATGGAAGGCAATTACAACAATTTCAATATTTATTTGATCAAGTTGAACATCAATTTTATCAACAAGAGCTACTACAATTTCACGAAAAAATGCAACAACAAACCCACTGGGTAATGTTGGCAACGGCGTTGATTGCATTGACATTATTAGTCGGTGTCATGCAGTTAATTGGAGGGATGCTCTATGGCCTCTAAATGGGGATTAATTTTGTCGCTCATGTTTGTGATTCAGTTGCTATTAATAACTGGGGATATTGCCATCATTCAAGCGAAACATAGCCAGATGCAGTCCTTTGCTACCACCCTCGGTCAAAGGATTTCCTTAGAAGGTGGATTATTGCCATCTCACCAAACTTGGGCAACTGCAGAAGGTCTATGGTTAAGTTGTATTGCTAATTGTTCCCCCCAATTTGGTGATACCTTAACTTTCAAACTTGCAGTGATGGTCGATCCCTTAATCTTGAGTGATGAACCAATCACATTGGCGATTGTGCGCCATACCGTGATTGGTATTTATTACTAGAAAGGAGATATATGGCAGAACTAAAGGGTCAAATTTTAGGGATTTTGCTAGTGTTAACCATTTTTGGTGCGATGTCAGTAGCCTTTACTGGTATTTTTAATACAGCGGCTAGTAACATTGCTAGACAAGTTTCTGAAACCTATTACGTTTAAGCTGAATTGGGAGTAGGTCATCCTACTCCTTTTTTCTTGGTGTTTTTCGTTGATAATAGCAAAAGGTTATGCTATTATTTTTTTCGCGTAAATCTACGCTGCTGCCTACTTAGCTCAGCGGTAGAGCAACCGGCTGTTAACCGGTTGGTCGAAGGTTCGATCCCTTCAGTAGGCGCCATGGCCCGTTGGAGAAGCGGCTTAACTCACTACCCTTTCACGGTAGCATTCATGGGTTCGAATCCCATACGGGTCACCAACGCGATTGCAAATATACCTTCGGGTATATTTTTCTTTTATTCTATGAATAAAAGACTAAAATATTAGTAACTGTTGTCTCTTCATAAGGAGGATGCTTATGGTCATTGGATTGATGAAAGAGATACATTCTATCGAACAACGGGTCGCATTGATTCCCCAACATGTCGATGCTTTATTGAAAAAAGGATTTTCAATTATCATGGAAACCGGTGCCGGAGTGGCTGCTGGTTATCCAGATGCCTTCTATGCCCAAAAAGGGGTGAAGATTTTCGCTTCCGCAAAAGAAGTGTTGGCGCAAGCCAATATTATGTTAACGGTGCGCGGTGGTGCCAATCGGAGTCATAGCGACGCTTTATGGAAACAATCACCAGAAAAACAAATGATCATCGGTCTACTAGAACCGTATCAATCTTCGCCAGTGTTTGATGTGATGCAAGAACGCCATCTGACTTCCTTTGCGTTAGAACTATTGCCAAGGACCACTCGTGCGCAGAGCATGGATGTGCTCTCTTCGATGGCAAATTTAGCTGGATATAAAGCAGTCCTGATTGCTGCCAATCATGCCCCAAAAATGCTGCCAATGATGATGACCGCAGCCGGGACGATTGTGCCAGCAAAAGTGTTAATCCTTGGTGTTGGGGTCGCCGGCTTACAAGCCATTGCTACGGCCAAGCGATTAGGGGCAGTGGTCTCCGCTTATGATGTCCGCAAAGAAGTGAAAGAACAAGTGGAATCATTAGGCGCTAAATTTGTCGAACTCCCCATTGAAAGCGCTGCCGGTGAAGGTGGTTATGCCAAAGCGATGGATGCAGCCTATTATGCACGTCAACAAGCATTATTAAACAATGTTATTAAAGAGATGGATGTGGTGATTACAACCGCAAACATTCCGGGGAAAAAAGCGCCAATTTTGGTGACCAAAGCTATGGTGGAAGCCATGGCATCTGGGAGTGTCATCGTCGACTTAGCTGCGGAACGTGGTGGCAATTGTGAATTAACGATGTTGGGAAAAGTTGTCCTCCACCAAGGAGTCCAAATCGTGGGGGTCGACAATGTCCCTTCGCAGTTGGCTTATAATGCCTCCGCTTTATATTCAAGAAACATTGTGAACTTTCTTGAAAATTTCTTGAAGAAAACTGAACAAGGGTTTGTGCCGCAATGGGAAGATGACATTGTGAAAGCGACATTGATTACCCATCAAGGTCAATTGGTTCATCCGCAAGCAAAAACTTGGATAAAAGGAGTCAACGCATGATCATTCTTCAATTAATCACTGTATTTATTCTTTCGCTTTATTTAGGCGTTGAATTAATCACCAAAGTGCCTTCAACTTTACACACCCCTTTAATGAGTGGCACCAATGCCATTAGTGGGATTACGCTTGTTGGTGCGATTGCTTTATTGTTGGTCGATCCTCAAGAAGGCTTGATGTCTTGGGTCGCAATCATCATGGCGGGATTAGCAATTTTTCTTGCAACCTTAAATGTGGTCGGTGGCTTTGCGGTGACACAACGCATGCTTAACAAATTTAAAGGAAAAAACTCCCGTGAATAATTCCCTATCAACCATCAAAGATATTGTCGTAGCGATCTTATATTTAGTAAGTGCAGTGTTTTTTATTGTCGGCATCAAACGTTTATCTCATCCAAAAACTGCAATTAAAGGCAATCAATTAGGTGCAATTGGGATGTTGGTTGCTGCCGTGACAGCTTTTCTTGATTTCGGTGTGGTGGTGAATGATCTCAATCAAATCACTTACACACTCGCGTATTGGAATGTGATTGTCATTGCCATCATCCTCGGGAGTGTGGTAGGAATAATCAGTGCAGTCAAAGTGAAAATGACAGAGATGCCACAATTGGTGGCGTTACTCAATGGGTTTGGAGGATTTTCTTCATTGCTCGTCGCTGGGGTTTATTATGCACAACATAGTCATCATGCCTTATCATCGATTACACTCATTGCTACCGTGCTTTCGGGGTTAATCGGTGCGGTGACCTTAACTGGGAGTTATCTTGCTTATGGCAAACTCCAAGGATTAACATGGATTCCTGATCAGCCTGTAAGATTTAAAGGTGATATATTGTTAAAAATAACCCTGTTGGTATTGTTGGTTGTCTTAGGCGGATATTTTAGTTTTCAACCTTCGCTAGAACTTTATCTAGCGTTGATTGTGGGTGCAGCCATATTAGGGATCCTGCTTGTCATTGGCATTGGCGGTGCCGATATGCCTGTGGTCATTGCTTTGTTGAATTCTTATTCAGGCTTAGCGGCAGCCGCCACAGGATTTGTCTTTAATAATGTCTTGCTCATCATCACCGGGTCGCTCGTCGGAGCTAGCGGGATTATTCTATCTGCCATCATGTGCAAAGCGATGAATCGTTCATTACTCAATGTATTGTTTGGTGGCTTTGGTGCCATTGCGAGTCAAGCATCTAAAGAGGATATTTATTCAGGAAAAGTTAAACAAACATCAGCCGAAGAAGTCGCATTGATTTTACAATCATGTCAGCGCGTGGTCATTGTGCCCGGTTTTGGCATGGCCGTTGCACGCGCCAGCAATGCGGTGAAACAACTTTGTGACCAATTAGAAAAACTTGGGATTGAAGTCGTGTTTGGCATCCATCCAGTCGCCGGCCGCATGCCAGGACACATGAACGTCTTGCTTGCTGAAGAAAGTATTGCGTATGAAAAAATGTTTGATCTTGAATCCATTAATCCGACCTTTAAAGCGACTGATTTAGTCTTGGTCATTGGGGCGAATGATGTCGTCAATCCGCTTGCTCGTGATCCAAAATCAGCGATTGCCGGCATGCCAATTTTAAATGTCGATGAAGCGAGAACGTGTGTGGTCATCAAACGGTCACTTGGCTCAGGATTTGCTGGTTTAGCTAATCCGTTATTTACCTTTCCGCAAACATTAATGTTACTCAATGATGCCAAAAAAGCGATAGAAGAGATTGTGAAAAGTTTAAAGGATTAAACCAACGCATGATAGGAAATCAATATGAAAAAAATTGCCATTTTAGTCGCTGACTTCTATGACGACAATGAACTGTACTATCCTTACTATCGATTACAAGAAGCAGGATTTGAAGTCCATTTAATTGGGGCCCTCAAGGGGCAAGGTTATAAAAGCAAACATGGGATGTTAGCCACGAGTGATCTTGCAGCCAAGGATGCCAATCCTGCTGATTATGATGGCCTCGTCATCCCTGGAGGATTTTCCCCAGATTATATGCGGCGCTCCAGCGACATCGTTAGTTTTGCCCGGGCGATTGCCGATGCTAAAAAACCGATTGCCGCGATTTGCCATGGTCCATGGTTAATGGCCTCAGTCTGTAATTTAAAAGGCAGACGCCTCACGAGTTACTTTTCAATCAAAGATGATTTAGTGCATGCTGGGGCGATTTATGTGGATGCTCCTGTAGTGGTGGATGGCAATTATGTAACCTCCAGAACCCCTAAAGACTTACCCGTCTTTCTACCCGCCTTTATCAAATTAATTCAAGGTTAATCTTTTAGTTCCACTCGCGCGTCTCTCACAATCGGATTGGGATAATCTTTACCAATCTCAAATTGATACATCCCCATTTCAAGACCATTGAGTGTCCAAGGTTGGAATAGCAATGGCACTGGTAAATTTGCCAATGCTGGTAACCATCTCTTGATGTATTCCCCTTTTTCGTCATATTTTTTCGCTTGTAAGGTAACATTAAAAATCCGATCTTCGCGCGGATCAACACCAACGCCAGCAAGATATTGCCAGTTACCATAATTGCTCGACACATCATAATCGATCAAATAATGCTCAAAGAGTGCCGCACCCAATCGCCAGTCTAGTTTCAGTATTTTTGCAATAAAGCTTGCCACATTTTGGCGACCGCGATTGGACATCCATCCCGTTTGATAAAGCTCTTTAAGATTGGCGTCCACCAAAGGAAAACCAGTTTTTGCATTTAAAATTGCGTGTTGATATCGAGCGTTATCTTGCCAATGTTTTTTAGTGTTCATGATCCCAGTTATTAAAAAGAAGCGATTGCCTTGTTGCAGGTGAAGATAATAAAAATAATCTCGCCAAAGCAATTCAAACCATAACCAATAGGTCGATTGATTTTTCTTTAAGGTTTCCTCGACTTTTTTTAATTGCCAGTAAATCATTCTTGGTGATAATAAACCTAATGATAAGGCTGGCGATAACTTACTTGAATCGGCAAAGTGCAACATGTTATTTCTTGTTTCTTTATAGGTTAGAACGCTTTTCGTTTTAAAAAA
>Ga0172372_10002963_pt1 | contig 25359 bp, 21 predicted proteins | sample LakKiv5m_2_FD_114544 | JGI IMG/M metagenome (GOLD analysis project Ga0172372, IMG submission 114544) | Freshwater microbial communities from Kabuno Bay, South-Kivu, Congo - kab_092012_9.5m | ecosystem: Environmental > Aquatic > Freshwater > Lake | place: Democratic Republic of the Congo...
CAACTGGGGCTACAGCAAGCGCATCGAGCGCAAGCAGGATCACTTCTGGATCTACGCTGGCTACAAGAACTACATCCGGCCGCGCACCAACCGCGACCACCGCCCCAGCGCCGCCAGCAAGCTTGGCCTTCTACCCAGACGCCTCAGCATGGCCGAAGCGATCGCTTGGAAAGGACGTTTTTCGTTGAAGACGTAGGAAATGGCAAATGGGGGTCGAGGTCCCCGGAAGGGGAGCAGTATCTAGTGGAGGCGGACCTCCCGAATCCTCCACCAACGCTCCTGCGCCTTCGTGACGCGCACCCGCACAACCGCAACGCTCCTGCCGCCGAGATCCACGGCGATGCGCTCGCCCGAAACCTCGGCCAGCGTCTCGAATCGTGTTCCGTCCCCGGAGATCTCCACCACCGCGCCGGCCGGAAAATCCGCGGCCTGCTCGGAATCGCCGCTCAGGATTTCCAGGGCAGTGAGCGCTCGGGGCGTCGCCAGATGCAGCGTCAGGTGATCCCCGCTCGCCAAACTGGCTTGGGAGATGGCGGCAGTGTTCTCATCACCGTCGAAGGCGCGGGCCAATTCGCGCGGGTGGCTGGCGGTCACCAGCAGGTTTCCGTTGACCAGCAGGGCCTCGCTCTCGAAGCTCTCGCGCGACCCCGCGCGCTCGACACGCGCACGGAGGCGCGTGGTCTGGGCCGGCACGGGCGTGGGCCCGTCGCCGCGGGCGCTGTTCTCGCCCGGCTGGGATCCATCGAGCGTGTAACGGATGCGCGCGTCGCGGAAGGGGGCGCGGAAGGAAAGCTGCATGCTGGTGCCCGCCGCCGTCCACTGAAACAGATCGGCCATGCCCGCAGGGGGGATCGGGCGGTAGTGGACCCCCATCCATTCCAGGCGCCTCTCATGCAGTTCCATGCGCGCCAGGAAGTTGGATAGATCGCGCGTCTCGCGCGGGCTCCAGGTGCGCTCGGCGATGGCGCACTGGCGCGGCCAGGTCATGTACTCGACCTGACGGGCGTTGGGGATGTACTCGCTCCACAGATTGCCCTGCGCGCCGAGGATGTGGTGCTGCCGGTCGGCGGGAAGACCCTCGGGGATCGGCTCGTAGAGGTAAACCTCTTCGATCGGCGAGTAGCCGCCGATGGCCTTGGGCTCGCCGCTGCGGGCTTGGTAGTGATCGAGGTAGAGCTCCGCGTTGGGGGACATGACGACGTCGTGCCCGCTGCTCGCAGCGGCAAGCCCGCCGCTCGTGCCGCGCCAACTCATCACCGCCGCACGGGGCGCAAGGCCGCCCTCGAGAATCTCATCCCATCCGATCACGCGCCGGCCCTTGGAGTGGACAAAGCGCTCGACCCGCTTCAGAAACCAGCTTTGCAGCTCTTCCACGTTCGCGAGCTGCTCGCTCTCCATGCGCGCGCGGCATTTGGCGCATTTTTTCCACTCCTCGCGCGGCACCTCATCTCCGCCGAGGTGCACGAAGGTCGAGGGAAACAACTCGAAGACCTCGCTCAGCACCTCTTCGAGGAATCGAAACGTGGCCTCGTTGCCGGGGCAGTAGATGCCTGCGTGCACTCCGGCGGGCACATCGAGGTCGAAAGGGCCGCCGGTGCAGGAATACTCGGGGTAGGCAGCCAGAGCCGCCGTCGAGTGCCCGGGCATCTCGATTTCGGGCACGACCGTGATGTGGCGTGCGGCCGCATAGGAGACCACTTCGCGGATCTCTTCCTGCGTGTAGAAGCCGCCGTAGCGTCCGCCGGGTCCGTAAGCGGTGGAATCGGCCGGGTCCAGTCCGAAGCCGATGGCGCTGCGCCAGGCCCCGATCTCGGTCAGCCGGGGATGCTTCTCGATGGCGATCCGCCAGCCGTGGTCATCGACGAGGTGCCAATGGAAGGTGTTGAGCTTGTGGATGGCCAGCTGGTCGATGACGCGCTTGACCTCGTCCTTCGTGAAGAAATGGCGCGAGACATCGAGCATCCAGCCGCGCCAGCCGAAGCGCGGCTGATCGCGGATGAACACCGCGGGCGCCTTCCAGTCGAGGCCCTGCTGCGGGGTCCGCGCGAAGATCTCGGGCGGAAACAGCTGTCGCAGCGTCTGCGCGGCGTAGTAAAGGCCGGCGTCCGTGCCGGCGCGGATCATCACGGAGTCGGTGTTGACCTCGAGCACGTAGCCCTCGGCGCCGAGGGCGGGATCGGCCTTCTCGCGCGTGAACAGGATCGCGCCCATCTGTCGCTCGCTGCCCTGCTCGGTGCGCAGCACGAGACCCGTCGAGGGCACCAGCCAGGAGACCAGCGCGCCCGCGGCCTGCAGCGCCCCCGCGTCATTCGCCGGCACAAGGATGCGCGTGCTGGGCTTGAGCTCAAAGCCGGGCTCCTTGTAGCGGGTGACGCTGACAGGCTCGGGCACAAGCGCGGGGATGGGCGGCTGGAGGGAGGGGACTTGAGTCAGGAGGCCGAGGACGATCGCCAGCATGGTGGGGAAAGCCTACCGTGGAGCGCGCCGGCGCCCTAGTGGTACGCTGGTCGTCACCGCATCATGTTCGAGAGCCTCACGCAACGCCTGACCCAGTCCTTCTCGTTCCTGCGCGGCAAGCAGGAGCTGACCCCGGAGAACATCGAGGAAGGCCTGCGCGCCGTGCGCACGGCCCTGCTCGAAGCCGATGTGCACTTCAAGGTGGTCCAGGACTTCACCGAGCGAGTCAAGGCCCACGCGCTCGGCTCCAAGCGTCTGGCCGGAGTCGATGCCAGTCAGCAATTCGTGGCGAGCTTTCACCACGAACTGGTGCAGTTGCTCGGACCCAAGGACGCACGCATCGACTTCGCCAAGAACGGCCCCACGATCGTGCTGATGGCGGGCCTGCAGGGTGCCGGCAAGACCACCACCTGCGCCAAGCTCGCCAAACGCATGCGCGATACGCAGGGCAAGCGGCCCCTGCTCGTCGCCGCCGACGTCAAGCGCCCGGCCGCCGTCGAGCAGTTGCGCGTGCTCGGGCGCCAGTTGAATGTGCCCGTCTTCCACAAGGAGGGCGCGGATCCGGTCGAACAGTGCGTGCAGGGTCTGGTCGAAGCGCGGCGTCAGGGCTTGGACTTCGTGATCCTCGACACGGCTGGTCGCCTGCACATCGATGCGGAGCTGATGGAGGAAGTCAAGCGCATCGCCGCCGCGGTTCGTCCGACAGCGACGGTTCTGGTCGTCGACGCGATGACCGGTCAGGATGCGGTCAACTCCGCCAAGGCCTTCAACGAGGCGCTGGAACTCACCGGCGTGATTCTCACCAAGCTCGACGGCGACGCCCGCGGTGGTGCTGCCGTCAGTCTCAAGGCGATCACCGGCAAACCGATTCTGTTCGCAGGCGTAGGCGAGAAGATCGACGACCTCGACGCCTTCCATGTCGAGCGCATGGCGGGCCGCATCCTGGGGATGGGCGATGTCGTCGGCCTCGTGGAAAAGGCACAATCGGCGATCAGCGAAAAAGAAGCCCAGGCCTCCTTCGAGAAGCTCGTGATGGGCGACTTCACGCTGGAGGACATGCTCGCGCAGCTGCGCATGATCCGCAAACTGGGGCCGATGAAGAAGGTGCTGGGCATGATGCCAGGCATCGCTCAGCATGCCGGCGCGATGGACATCGACGAGCAGCAAATGAATCGGCTCGAGGCGCTGTTCACCTCGATGACGCCGCGCGAGCGCCTGCAGCCGGATGTGATCGACATGAGCCGCCGCCGGCGGATCGCCAAGGGCGCGGGACAGGAGATCGCGGCGGTCAACGAACTGCTCAAGCGCCACAAGGACATGAAGCTCCTGATGCGACAGCTCAACAAGATGGGGCTCGCCGCGCAGTTTGGAGCCAAGCAGAAGGAAGCGGCGCTCAAGGGGCTCTCCGACAGTGGCGAGCTGGCTTCCGGAGGAGGCGGTGGCGGCCTGCTGGGGGGGCTGGGCTCCGGTCTGGGTTCGCTGGGCAAAGGGCTGGGCGGGCTGTTCGGCGGGGGGGCCGGCATGCCGCAGCTGCCGCCGGGAATGGGGCCGGGAATGGGCGGCAGCGGGCCTGCCCATCCCTTCGGCAGCCGGCCGATGGGCTCGTCCTCGACCCGCCAATCGGGCAAGAAGAAGAAAAAGAAACGCTGAGCGCCGCCTGAAGGCTTGCCAGAGGGGGGCAAATCGTGTTTCATGTCCGCCCCCTGAAGGTTGCCGGGCCGCCTGTGCGTCCCGCATGGCCCCGCTCAGGGTCTCGAAGAAACACCACCACTCATGGCAGTCGTCATCCGTCTCCGTCGAACCGGTCGCACGAACCTTCCCTGCTTCCGCATCACCGTCACCGACTCGCGCTTTCCGCGCGACGGTCGTTCGCTGGAGACGATCGGCCTCTACGATCCGCTCAAGAAGGACCGCACGCAGGCGGTCAAGGTGGATCCGGAGCGCGTGCTGCACTGGATGAAGCAGGGCGCCAAGCCCAGCGACATCGTCGCCTCGATCTTCCGCCGCCACGGCATTCCGATGGTGGCCAAGGCCAAGGTCGTCCGCGAGCGCAAGCGCTACGGCAAGAGTGCGACCTCCCAGCGCCGCGTCGCGTCCAAGGATGCGCGTCTCGCCGCCAAGGCGGCCCGCGCCGCTGCCCGCAAGGCTTCCAAGAAGGCTGCTGCTCCCGCTGCGGAGCAGGCCTGATCCGCACTTCCGCTTTCCTGCGCGCGTGCGCCGCCCGCGCGGTGCTGGCGCGCTTGCCTTAGGACTCCCGCGTGTCCAAGAAGAACGAACAACTGCAGAAGCTCTTCAAGAAGGTCACGGTGCGCGTGAGCCTTCCCAAGGTGGTCCAGGGCATGCCGCTGCTGGAGCAGGGCATGCTCGCCGTGCTGGTGCGCCACATGCCGCAGGAGAAGGCGGAGTCCTTCGTCGCGGCGCTGAAAAAGGCCTACCCCGAGTGGAATGAGGTGCGGGTCTGCCAAACCGAGGAACTTGCGTCGGCGATCCGAGGTGGCAAGGCCACGCGCGACAAGCTCAGCCCGCTGTTCCCGCCCGCCCGCGACGCACGCGAGTACCTGCAGGAAGTCTTCCAGAAGACGCACGGCATGGAGCTCGATTCGCTGCGCGAGGATCCGATCGGCAACGCCAAGGCGCTCGCCCAGATGCCCGTGCTGGGAACGGCAGCCACCGGTCAGGTGCTGGCGCTCGCCAACGGGGGCAAATTGCCCGTGCACCCGGCTCTGGTGCGCTTTCTCGAGCGCGCCGGCATCGTCGCCAAGGGCGGGCTCAAGAAGACCAAGGACCTCAGCGAGTTCTTCCCCGAGAACGATCCGGCCGCGCTCGAGCGCGCGGGTGAAGTGATCGACCGCTGGTGCCATGCCAAGCAGCCGCTCTGTCAGGAATGCGTGCTGGTCGACGATTGTCCCTTCGGAAAGAAGGCTTTCGCCGAATGGAAGGTGCAGCAGGCGCGCCTGGCCGCCCAGCGCGAGCGCGAGGAAGCGCGCCGCGCCGTGCTCGAAAAGAAGGAACAGGAGCGCCTCGCCAAGGAGGCAGCGCGCCTCTCCAAGAAGAACGAGGCCATTCGGCAGAAGCAGGAGCGCGAAGCGGCTCGCAAGGCTGCCATCGAGGCCAAGAAGAAGGCTGTCGAGGCCGAGAAGCAGAAGAAACTCGCCGAAGCAGCCAAGAAGAAGCTCGAGGCCCAGAAGAAGAAGGAAGCCGACGCCAAGAAGGCGGCCATCCTCAAGCAGAAGGCGGCCGAAGCGGCTCGCAAGAAGGCCGAGGCTGCCAAGAAGGACGCAGCCCGGAAGAAGGCCGCGGCCGCGAGGAAGCCGGCCAAGAAGAAGAAATAGGCTGGCGATGGCTGGGCGCGAGTGGATCCTCGCTTCGGCTTCGCCGCGTCGGCGGGAACTGCTCGCTCGGGCCGGACTGCGCTTTTCCGTCCACGCCTCGCGCGTCGACGAGAGCATCGATCCCCGCACACCGCCCGAGCAGGCCGCGCTCGAACTCGCCGAACGCAAGGCGCGCGCGGTTGCCCGCGAACTGGGGAATGTGGAAGCCGTGGCCATCGCAGCGGACACGATCGTGGCCCTGGAGGACGGCCGGATGCTCGGCAAGCCCGCCGACGCGCGCGAAGCGCAGGCGATGCTGCGCTCGCTGTCGAACACGCGCCACCGAGTGATCACGGGTGTCTGTTGCCTGGATCTGGCGGATCTGCGGTTGGCACGCGGTTTCGAGCGCACGTTCGTGACCATGCGTGCGCTCTCGGAGGCGGAAATCGCCGCCTACGTCGCGAGCAACGAGTGGCAGGACAAGGCCGGAGGCTACGCGATTCAGGAGAATGCCGACCGCTTCGTCACCCGTCTGGAAGAGGGGGGCTTTGACAATGTGGTCGGTTTGCCCGTCGCGCTGACCCTGAGCTTGCTCGAGCTTTGGCAGCCGCCCGCGTGATGCGGCTCCCCGCATCCTTCGAGGAAGAGCGACTTGGGCAGGAGCAGGGGATCGACTCCCTGCCGCACAGATACCTGTCGTCGCCGCCGCGGCGGCAAAGCTGAGGATCGGCGGGGACCGGCGGGCTTGAGGGCCGTGCGGCGGGATGACCTTCGGCCTCGGTCTCCCCAAGGCCGGGTAGAACCTGCGCCCGGGCACGGACGAGGACGGTGCCGCAGCCGATGCTTCGCGCGGAAAATCCGGTTCCCGGAATCGATGCTGTCCCCGCTCGGGGAGCAGTCTGCTTGCTGGGGGCAGCGCCTGCCGCTACACTTTCTCCCCCTCCATCGCCCGGAGGCCCCCAGATCTCGGGGGATTCCCCGGGCCGAACCATCGAGGGGACCACTCCATGAAGACCGACATCCATCCCAAGTACTTCGATTGCGCCGTCAAGTGCGGCTGCGGCAACACGTTCCAGACCCGTGCGACGGTCAAGGAACTGCACATCGAAATCTGCAACGTGTGCCACCCGTTCTACACGGGCATTCAGAAGTTCGTGGACGCCGCCGGTCGCGTCGACCGCTTCAAGAAGAAGTTCGGCGAGGGCGCCGGCGTCAAGAAGAAGTGAGCCGGACTCCCGACGGTCAGCGCAGCCGTTCAGTCTGCTGAACCGCGCGGCCCGGGGAGTCAAGCGCCATGGCCTTCGCTGCCGTTCTGGTCGAAAAGCTGCGCATGCAGGCTGCTCGGCACAGCGAGCTGACGGAGATGCTCTCCCATCCGGAAGTCGTCGCGGACACGCGGCGGCTTCCCGCGCTTTTGCAGGAGCGCGGTGCGCTCGAGCCGATGGTGGAGCTCGCTGCGCGGCTTGAGTTGCTGCAGACTCGCCGTCGCGAGGCCGAGGAGATCCTGGCCGCTCAGAGGCCGGATCCCGAGCTCGCCGAGCTTGCCCGCGAGGAACTCGGCCTGCTGGCAGGCGAAGAGCGCACGCTCGATGAGGAAATCAAGAACGCGCTGGTCACCGACAAGGACGATCTGCGCCGCAAGGTGATCGTCGAGATCCGCGCCGGCGTCGGCGGCGATGAGGCCACGCTGTTCGCCCGCGATCTCTACGGCATCTACCGCAAGTACTGCGAAGCGCAGCGCTGGAAGATCGAGGACATGGATGTCTCGACCAGCGAGATCGGCGGCTTCAAGGAAGTCGTCTTCGCCGTCGAGGGGGAGGGCGCCTGGGCGCGCCTGCGCTTTGAGTCGGGCGGACACCGAGTGCAGCGCGTGCCCGCCACCGAAGCCCAGGGCCGCATCCACACCAGCGCGGCGACCGTGGCCGTGCTGCCGGAAGTCGAGGAACTCGAAATCGACATCCGTCCCGAGGATCTGCGCATCGAGACCATGCGCGCGGGCGGTGCCGGCGGTCAGCACGTCAACAAGACCGAGTCCGCGGTGCGCATCACGCACCTGCCGACGGGCCTCGTCGCGATCTGCATGGACGATCGCAGCCAGATCAAGAACCGCGCCTCCGCGATGCGCATCCTGCGCTCGCGCGTCTATGAGCGCGAGTTTGCCCGGCGCGCGGCCGAGCGCTCCGCCGAGCGCAAGACGCAGGTCGGCACAGGCGATCGTAGCGATCGCATCCGCACCTACAACTACCCGCAGAATCGCGTCACGGATCACCGGCTCAACGAGAACTACTCGCTGGAGCAGATCGTGGCCGGCAAGCTCGATGCGTTGCTCGAAGCCCTGGTGAGTGCGGATCGCGAAGAGCGGATCCGCAACTTGTCGTAGGTCGATGGTGACCGCGAGTTTTGGCAGGGCGCAGGACCTTGGCGAGGTGCCTGGGCTGACCTGGTCCGGCCCCCCGGTTTGTACACGCGGGGGCTTGCGCCCCCCCCCCCCCAGATCTAGACTCAGAAAGGTGCGGGGTGCGTTGCCTCCCGCAGGTTCTCGATCTCGACTACGGAGAAACTCAGATGCTCTCGATGATTCTAGTCGCCCAGTATGTCGTCCATGCAGCCTAGCCCGGCGCCGGCGCTAACCAGCCCAATCTGCGCGCAAGGCGGTACCTGCGCATTGTCCGTGTGGCTTGTCAGTGGGGGCTACGGCTTTGAGTGCGGTGGCAGCTGTTCGGGCAATTATGTCTGCACTCTCCGGTCTCAGGAGATCGGAAACGAAGTCTACAGCTATTGCAAGTGTCTCGCTGAAGGCGTTCCACCCAATCCTGATTCGACAGCCTGCACTACGGTGGTAGTCTACGACACCGCGTTGGAGGCCTATTCCTACTACTGTCATCCGCAAGCATGCGGGCCGGATTCGTGCTTCAAGCGATCACTCACGCACACCCCCAAAGTGCCATGCTTCTGCGACGACTAGGCCGTCCTCGGCAGCCACGACTGGGAATCCTCGGTCGCTCAGGCGCCTTGCTGCCCATGGTGATTGGTTTGGGGCTAGTCATCCTGCTCATTCTTTTCTTGGCAAGATCATCGCTGCTGCCGGCAACCGACACGGATTTAGGTGCTGCCTCGAAAACAGCAAGCCCACGAGATGATTCCAGCCGGCCTGTCTTCGTCGAAGCAGCGAAGCCGGAAAGTGATCGTGCAGCCGGGCTAGAGGGTGGCCCGCACTACACGCTTCAAGTTGTGGACTTCAAGGATGCTCCCATCGCGGGTGCCTCTGTGTATCTGTTGCACGAGGTTCAACGATCACAGGAACACTCTACGGCCGTCCTGATGGAAGTGACCGATGCACAAGGCCACTTCACGCTGGAAGGTGGCGAGCTTGAGTCGGCAAGGTCGATGCACCTAGGCGTGCGCGCACAGCACTACCTATCTCGGGTCCTTCCGGTAGCTGACTTGGTTCCTAACTCAGTTACAACCCTGCGGTTGGAGAAGGCGCTTTCACAGTCCATTCGGTGCGTCAATCAGCAGGGTGATCCAGTTCCCGGCGTTCAGGTCGTCCTGTCGCCCGTTTCGATAGACAACGACTGGGACCCCGCTGTCGACAGGCTGCCTGGATTCGAACCCGTTGTGGCCATCCACCGCCAATGCACTGGAGACGATGGCATTGCGGTGTTCCACGAGTTGGATCGGCGCTCGTACACGATCTGTCTCATCGATGACTATCATGAAGCGATTGCCCAGTATCCGCTCCAAATCGAGGAGCCAGGACCGGAGTTCACTGTGGTGCTGACGCCACTTCTCGCGGGTGTGATCGATATCCAGGGCGACCAATTGGTTTCCTACAACACGACCAACGGATCTGAGTTGCTTTCAGGGGCGCCACACCGAAGGTCCCTCAATCGACTCAAGCATAAGCTAACCCGACAATTTCCCAACGGTGTCAGTGTGGTCGGTGGGTCCGCACTCCCGGTCGCTCCCGTGAAGTCTGTCATTGTGGATCTCCTGCTGGCGAAATCTGGCCCGCGCCGAGTCGAACTTTTCTTGCAGCCTTATGCAGGGGTCGTTTCTCCAGTCGTTATCGCGCCAGAATCAGCAGGTCCGGTGCTCTCCGAACTCGTCGAGTTGGACTGCAAGGTGCTCGACCTGGCTGGGTTTGCGGTGCCAGAGAAGAGCAAATTCTTCATGGACGTGAAGGTTGGAGGGATCACTCATTATCTGACGCTTCCCGGCGATGGCAAGGTGCTCGCCCCGCTTGGGACTTGGCGGATCCTTACGCGCGAGGACATGCTGAGGAAGATGTATGAACCGACCGAGGTGGAAATTACTCCTACCACAAGGTCACTCACAGTGCAGATCACCAACATTGCGGTTCCCTGTCGGGTTCGCGTGCGCGGGCACCGTGGCTTGAAAGTGGAGGCCGGTCTCGTTCAACTGACGCAGGGCATATTCAGCCACTCTTTCCAAGCGGCTGATATCGAAAAGCCAACGATGATGCTCTTCCCAGGTGAGGCGGAACTCTACTTCACCTCTTTCGGCTACGAGCCCATCCAGCGCAACGTCGTGATCGAGGTTCCGCCCCAAGGCGAGTACCACTGGATCGAACTCGAAGCCGTGCCCAAGCCACCCCGGTGAATGGCCGTCCCACCTCGAGGGGCTAGACGCTAGACTCTTGAGCGCTCATGCCAGCCAGTGACGCTCGAACTCCTCCGGAAAATGCAGCCCAGATGCTGCAAGCTGCGCGCGAGTTCCTCACTCGCAAAGGTGTGGAAGAAGCGCGCCTCGAAGCCGACTTGCTCGTCGCCCATGCACTCGGCTTGGATCGCTTGCGCTTGTACATGCAACTCGATCGACCGATTGGACCCGCTGAGTTGGATCGGGCGCGCGACTTGTTGGTGCAGCGCGGCAAACGCATTCCCTTGGCGTACATCCGTGGCACGCGCGAGTTCTACGGTCGCAGTTTTCAAGTCGGCCCGGGTGTGTTGATCCCGCGCCCAGAAACCGAGTTGATCATCGATCGCGCACGGGAATGGGCGGGAACGCGCAGCGCGTTGAGAATCGCCGACTTGGGCACCGGCAGCGGCTGCTTGGCGATCACCTTGGCCTTGGAGTGTCCGCAAAGTCAGGTGCTTGCTTTGGAGCTGTCCGCGGCTGCGGCGATCTGCGCCCAAGCCAACTTGCAGCGCTTGGCTCCTGGCGTGCGGCTGATCGAAGGCGAAGGCTTCGCAAGCTTGGAAGCCAGTGTGCGCGAGCACGGTCGCTTTGATCTGATTGTGTCGAACCCGCCCTACGTGGAAGCAGCGGAACGCGCGAGCTTGGCGCCGGAGGTGCGCGAGCACGAACCTGAGCTGGCCCTGTTCGCGCCAGCGAACGATCCCGATTACTTTGCGCGCGAGCTTTTGGAGCGCGCTCCGCGCTGGCTCAACCCCGGTGGTTTGCTGCTGGTGGAGCTCGGACACCGCCAAGCTGCGCGCTTGCGCAGGCTCGCCGAGCAATGGGGCCGCGCGATTGCGCTGGTGCGTGATGGAGCTGGCATCGAGCGCGTGCTCGAGTGGCGCCAACCGAGCGCATGAGCCCTAGCCCTAGCTCAAGCGCTCGCTGATTTGCTGCCGCCTGCACCCAACGCGGCCAGGAACTCTTCGATGGCCTTGCGATCCAATTCGGCCATCTCGTGCACGAAGACCGCGATCTCGTAGTGGTCGAGCGCTTTGGCGATGCGCTCGCAACGCACCACTGCTCCGCTGCCGCGGATGCGGCGCACGCCGCGCGGCATGCGCAATTCCAAGGACAACTCCAGCACCGTCATCAAGGGCACCGGGCGGTCGAGGAAGAAGCAGGCACCGGCGCGCGAGAGGTCGCGCAGCTTGGCCTCGCAGCGCGAGCCGCCGAGGTTGAGCGTGACAGGAATGTCGCAGGCGACGCGCAGCCAGCGGCGGCGCTCCGCCCCGGAGGGCTGGCGAGGGGCGGTCTGTTCTTGGGTCGACATCGGGCTCGTCCCCATGGTAGGCAAAGCCCGGGCGCTTGTCGCGCCCGGAATTCCCGCCCGGCGCGGTTTTTTTGGCCCGAGGACGGTTAGACTCCGGCCCCTCCGGAGGGACTATGGCCAGCTACAACAAAGTGATTCTGATGGGGAATCTGACGAAGGATCCCCAGCTCACCTACACCCAGAGCAACATGCCGATCTGCAAGTTCAGCCTGGCGGTCAACCGCCGCTTCAAGGACTCGCAGACCAACGAGTGGAAGGAGGAGCCGACCTTCGTCGACGTGACGATCTTCGGCCAGCGCGCGGAAGCCTTCCAGCGCTACCACACCAAGGGCAAGCCGGCCTTCATCGAAGGTTCTCTGCGGCTCGATACCTGGGAAGACAAGAACGGCGGGGGCAAGCGCTCCAAGCTCTACGTCGTGGCTGACAACTGGGAGTTCGTCGGCGGCGGACGCGGCGAGGGAGCCGGCGCCGGCGCCGGCGGCGGCGAGCGCTCCTACGGCGGCGCAGCCGCCAGCCAGTCCAGCGGCGGCGAGTCGGGCAGCGGGGACTTCGGCGGCGGCGACGACGCTCCGTTCTGACCGTCCTGCGCGTCGTTCGATGGATCTGGAACTGGAGCTGTTCGCGGGGCTCGCGGAGCGAGCCCGCGCGAGCCGCGTGAGCGTGAGCGGGCTCGCCGAGGGCCTGAGCATTGGCGAACTCAAGGCCGAACTCGCGCGACGCTTCCCGGAGTGGGGCAGTCTCGAGCATGTCGCCGTGGTGATCGGCACGGAGTACGCCGGATCGAGTGCGCGCATCCGCTCCGGCCAGGCGATCGCGCTGCTCCCGCCGGTCTCGGGGGGCTAGATGGCGCAGGCGTCGGACCAGTTCGAGCTGCACGCCGGGCCGCTGGACACCGCGGCGCTCGAGCTGCGCCTTCTGGATCCGGCTTGCGGCGCGCGCGTGTGCTTCACGGGCACCACCCGCGATCGCAACCGCGGGCGCGAGGTCCTGCGGCTGGAATACCAGGCCTTCGAGCGCATGAGCGGGCCGGAGATGGAGCGCATTTTCGTGCGCTGCCGCGCGGAAGCGGGCGGCGCGGAACTGCGGATGCTGGTCGTGCACCGCATCGGCGTGGTCGGCGTGGGCGAGCCCAGCGTCTGGATCGGGGTCGCCAGCCCGCACCGTGCCGAGGCTTTCCGCGCCTGCCGCTTTCTGATCGACGAACTCAAGCACACGCTGCCGATCTGGAAGAAGGAAGTCTACGCCGACGGCGAGCATTGGATCGGGGATCGTTCCTGAGCGCCGGGGACGCTATCCTGAGCGCTCTTCGATCCATGAGCGTCCCCGAGCAGTACTCCCTCAACCTTCCGGGCATCGAGCGCGAAACGCTGGATGTCGACGTGCTCCTGATCGGCGCGGGCGCAGCCAACCTCGCCTGCGCGATCCATCTCCAGCGCCTGCTCGCGGCGCGCGGGATCACGGATAAATCGATCCTCGTGCTGGAGAAAGCTGGCGAGATCGGCGATCACACGCTCTCCGGCGCGGTGATGAACCCGCGCGGGATCAGCGAACTGTTTCCCGATTGGCGCGAGCGCGGCTGTCCGGTCGAGTCGGAAGTGCGCTGGGATGCGGTCGAGATCCTGTACTCCAAGGAGCACAGCAAGCGCCTCAAGGGCCCGCTGGTGCCCCCCCAATTCCAGAATCACGGCAACTTCATCGTCTCGATGAATCAGGTCGTGCGCTGGATGAAGGATCAGGCCGAAGCGGCCGGCATTCAGGTGTATCCGGGCTTTGCCGCCGCGGAAATCCTGTTCGAGCAGAAGCAGGGCGTCGAGCGCGTGGCCGGTGTGGTGACGCGCGACAGCGGCATCGACAAGCACGGCCAGAAGAAGCACGGTTTCCAGGCAGGCATGAACGTGCGCGCCGGCGTGACGGTGTTCGGCGAAGGCACGCGCGGCCATCTCGCCAAGCACCTGATCCGCCGCCACGGTCTCGATGCGGGCCGCAACCCGCAGATGTACGGAACGGGCATCAAGGAGATCTGGGAGCTTCCGGCCGAGCGCGGCGCCGAGTGGCTCGGCGGGGTGCTGCACACTGCCGGTCAGCCGCTGGGACTCAACGGCTACGGCGGCTCGTGGATCTACGGCCTCAAGGACAACCGCCTGAGCTTGGGTTTCGTGATCGGGCTCGATCATCCCGATGCACGGCTCGACCCGCACGCGCTGTTCGTGCAGTGGAAGCAGCATCCCTCCATCCGGCGCATCCTGGAGGGCGGCAAGGTGCTCGCGTACGGCGCGAAGACCGTGCCCGAGGGCGGCTACTGGTGCATGCCGCGCCTGTACGGCGAGTCGTACTGCCTCGTCGGCGACACGGCGGGCTTCCTCAACGCCTCCACGCTCAAGGGCGTGCACCTTGCGATCAAGTCCGGCCTGCTCGCGGCCGAAGCACTCGCCGAGGCGCTGCATTTCGGCGACACGAGCGCGGCGCGGCTCAAGCGCTACGAGGATCTGTTCAGCGCCTCGTGGGCCAAGGAGGAGCTCTACGGCGTGCGCAACTTCCGCCAGAGCTTCGAGAGCGGGATGCTCGGGGGCATGCTCGATGTCCCCTTCCAGCAGCTGACCGGCGGCCGCGGTCTCGTCGAGCGCCGCACCAACCACAAGGACCACGAGACGATGCACCCTGCGCATCTCTCGCGCCTCGAGAAGCCCGTCTTCGATGACAAGGGCTCGATGGACAAGCTGACGGATGTCTACCACTCGGGCACGACGCACGAGGAAGACCAGCCCGCGCATCTGCTGGTCAAGGATCCCTCCATCTGCATCGAGCGCTGCACGCGCGAATTCGGCAATCCCTGCCAGCATTTCTGCCCGGCGGCGGTCTACGAGTGGCGCGAGGGAGGCACGGCGAGAGGGCCGGTGATCAACTTCTCCAACTGCGTCCACTGCAAGACCTGCGACATCGCTGATCCTTACGAAAACATCGAATGGGTCGTGCCCGAAGGCGGCGGCGGCCCCAAGTACGTAAACCTCTGAACACTCCATGAAACTCTCCTTCCAGACCCTCGGCTCACGCCTGCCCTCCTGCGATCTGCTTGTACTGTGCGTCCTCGAGGGCGAAAAGCCGCGCATTCCGGCCGGCATCACGCTCACCAGGCACGCACTCGCCGAGTTCAAGGGCGAATTCCGGGAGCAGCGGCTGTGCGACGCCACCGCAGGCGCCGCCAAGCGCGTGCTGCTCGTCGGACTGGGCAAGAAGGGCGAGCTCGACCCGGAGAAGGCGCGCCGTCTGGGCGCCCAAGCCGCGCTGCGCGCCGAGGCACTCGCCGCGGCGAGCCTCGCGTTGGTCGCCCACGATGGCCTGAGCGAGGCGATCGGTCCGCAGCGCATGGGGCAGGCGCTGGCCGAAGGTCTGCTGCTCGGTGCCTACCGCTACGAAGAGCACAAGACGAAGAAGCGCGAGTCCAAGCTCAAGAGCGCGCTCGTGCTGGCGACCGAGAAGGACGTCGAGCATGGCGTGGAGCGCGGCGTGACCCTCGCCGAAGCCAACTGTTTTGCCCGCGATCTGCAGAACAAGCCAGCCAACCTGCTGACGCCGCGCGACATGGCTTCGGCCGCCAAGTCGCTCGCCAAGGCGGGCCGCGTGCAGGTCTCGATCCTCGACGAGGACGACATGAAGAAGCTCGGCATGGGACTGCTGCTGGGCGTGGCGCAGGGCTCGCGCCAGCCTCCGCGCCTCTTGCACCTGCACTACAAGCCCAAGGCCAAACCCAAGGGCGTCGTCGCGCTGGTCGGCAAGGGCCTGACCTTCGACTCGGGCGGCATCAGCATCAAGCCCGCGCAGAAGATGGACGAGATGCGCTACGACATGTCGGGTGCGGCCGCCGTGCTCGGCGTTTTCCATGCGCTGCGCAAGCTGGATGTGCCCTGGGAAGTCCACGGCGTCGCGCCCTGCACGGAGAACATGCCCGGCGGACAGGCCACCAAGCCCGGCGACATCCACACGGCGATGAACGGCACCACGGTCGAGGTGCTCAACACCGATGCCGAGGGGCGCCTCGTGCTGGCCGATGCGCTGTGCTACTGCGTTTCGAAGATCAAGGCCGATACCATCGTCGACCTCGCCACGCTGACCGGCGCGGTCACGACTGCGCTCGGGCACGAACTTTCGGGTCTGTTCACCGGCAGTGACAAGCTGCGCGAGGATCTGATCGCCGCCGGCGAAGAGACGGGCGAGCGCCTGTGGCATCTGCCCCTGATCGATGTGCACAAGGAAGGCATGAAGGGGGTCTACGCCGATCTGCGCAACATCTCGGGCGGCGACATGGGCGCCGGAGCGAGTGCGGGAGCGGCCTTCCTGGCGAGCTTCGTGGGCAGCACCGAGTGGGCGCACCTCGACATCGCCGGCACGGCCTGGGGCGGCTCCAACCGCGACTGGGTCGGCGGCCCGCTCGGTTCGGGAGTCGGCACGCGCATGCTCCTGCGCTGGCTGGAAACGCGTTGAGCGGGAGCTCCGACTTTTCGGCTCTCGATGCCTTCCGCGCGCGGGTCGATGCCCGCGCCGCGGGGCTCGCCGCGCGGCACGCCCAACGCCTCCAGTGCCGGCGAGGCTGCAGCGCCTGTTGTCTCGATGACATCACGGTCTTCACCGTGGAGGCCGATGTCATCCGCGAACGCCACGCGGAGCTGCTGCGCAACGAGGCGCCCCGCGCGGCGGGGGCCTGCGCCTTTCTCGACGCCGAAGGCGCCTGCCGGATCTATGAGAATCGGCCCTATGTGTGCCGCACGCATGGGCTGCCGATCGCCTGGGTCGAGGAGCGCGCCAGCGCGGAGGGCGAAGAGGAATTCGTCGAGCTGCGCGACATCTGCCATCTCAACGAGGCCGGCGAGCCCTTGGAGGAACTCGAGCCCGAGGATTGCTGGCGCGTCGGCGCGCACGAAGCCGAGCTGAGGCGGATTCAGGAGTCGCATGCTGGAACGCTGGCGCGGGTGCCGCTGCGCAGCCTGTTCCAGCGTGCGCCGCTGTGCGAAGGGGAGGCCGAGCGTGCCTTCGCCGCTGCACTGCGCGAGATCGAAGCCGGAGCGACGCTGCACGAATCGCTGCGCGCCGCCTGGCGCGAGGGCGAACCGGCCCCGGAGCGGCGCGCGCTGGTGCGCGAAGCGCTGCGTCTGGCGCTGCATCACGAGGGCCGTGTGCGCGCCGCGCTGCCGAGGCTCCTTCCCGCGCACTGGCCGCGCGCGCTGCACGTCGGCAGCCTGCTGTTCGCCGGAGTGCTCGATCTCGCACGGGCCCGCACGCACTGTCCGGCCGTGGTCTGGGAAGATGTGCTGGCGCGCGATGCCCAGCGGCGCGCCGATCCCGATCCCGTCCGCAGTCTCAGCCAGACCGTCGGAATCCCTCCGTTTCTCGCGGCCCGCATGCTGGCCGAATACGGAGAGGAGGCGCTGCGCCACGTGCGCGGCTGGCAGCAGCGGCCCGCGCGCGCCCTGCGCGTCAACACGCTCTTGATGCAGCGCGAGGAACTGCTGGCCAGCCTGAGTGCGCGCGGCATCCGCGGAGCCCCGGGCGCGTTTGCGCCGCAGGCCATCGTGCTCGAAGCGGAGCACGAGTACCACCGCTGGCCGGAGTTCGAGCGCGGCGCCTTCGAACTGCAGGACGAGGCCAGTCAGCTGGTCGCCGAACTGGTGGCCGTGCCTGCCCGCGCGCTGGTCATCGATTGGTGCGCGGGTGCGGGCGGCAAGACGCTGGCGCTCGGTGCCGCGATGGGCAATCGCGGTCGACTGCTGGCACTCGACCGCAACCAGCGCCGACTGGCGGAACTCAAGCGGCGCTGCGCCCGCGCGGGCGTGCAGAATTTCTCGAGCTTCGTCACGCCGCGCCCGGGCGCAGCCTTGCATCCGGAACTGGAGCGCGCGCTGGGGAAGAGCGCGCGCGTGCTCGTCGATGTGCCCTGCAGCGGTCTGGGCAGCCTGCGCCGCAAGCCTGAGCTGTTGCGCAAGCTCGATGAGCCGACGCTCGAGCGCCTGCCGCGCGAACAACTGGCGATCGCGCGCGAAGCGGCGCGTTTTGTCGCTCCGGGCGGCCGCCTGATCTACACGACGTGCACCCTGCTGGCGGCCGAGAACGAAGGCGTGGTCGAGGCGCTGCTCGCCGACGGCGGCTGGCGCCTGATCCCCGCCGCGGAGGTGCTCGGCGGCGTGCTGGCGGCGAAGTGCACGGGTGCCGACGGCCGCTTCCTGCGCATGCATGCGCACCTGCATGGCACCGACGGATTCTTTGGTGCCGTGCTCGAGAGGCTGCCAGAAAAAAAAGCCTGATGGTGGGGAAGGCGGGTCTCGAACCCGCACGGCCTTCTGAGGGGCCTTCGGATTTTAAGTCCGATGCGTCTGCCGATTTCGCCACTTCCCCCGGAGCCCTGCGGGCGGGAGTCTAGCCGAGAACCGGCTGGAGCGGCAGGTCGCGCTTGACCGAAGAGCGCTCCGGGATAGACTCTGGTCGGTTCTTTGCGATTGGCGGAACACTGAGGCGGCATAGCCAAGCGGTAAGGCGACGGATTGCAAATCCGTTATTCCCCGGTTCGATCCCGGGTGCCGCCTCCAATCCTGCTCCCCCGGGGAACTTCCCGTGCTCCCGGGCCGTCCAAGGCGCTTGTCGGTAGACTTGCAGCAGACAGGATTTCAGCCCCATGCGCATCCACCCCCTCCGCCCCGGCTTCGCGCTCGCCGCCCTGGGCGCCCTCGCCACCGCTGCCACCGCTGCCACCGCCCAGTGGAATCCCCCGACCGGTCAGTGGGGCAAGCAGGTCGCCAGCGACGTGCGCGTCATGACCTGGAACGTGCAGGATTCCTTGTGCAGCAGCAACGCCAAGGTCGAGGGCGCCAACAACTGGTGTGCCCAGGCGCGCATCGTGGCCGCGCTCAAGCCCGATGTGCTGCTGCTGCAGGAGTGTGGCGACAACAGCGGCAACGGAACCGGCTCGGGCGTCGACACCGTGGCGGAACTGACCGCGGTGATCGATGACTTCCTCCACGGCGGCACCGACAGCTTCAACGGCAACACGGCCGTGACCGCATATGTCCAGAAGTACGCGTCCGGCTACGACCTGCCGTATGTGTACGTCTCGAGCGATTCCGATGGCTTCAACCGCAACGTGATCCTGTCACGCTGGCCTTTTGCCGACCTCAACGGCGACGGCAAGTCCACGTATGCCGACATCCCGACGGTCACGGCCAGCCAGTGGGCTCCCGGCGGCGATGGGGGCATCCGCGGCTTCCAGCTCGCCGAGATCGATCTGCCGAATAGCAGCTACTCGGGCAACCTCGTCGTCGGTGGGGCGCATCTCAAGTCGGGCGGCACCACCAGCGATTCCGACCAGCGCATCACGGCCGCGAAGAACGTCTCCTACGTTGTGCGCTACTGGTACAACGGCAACGGCGGCTCGACCCCCGACCCGCTCGGCAAGATCGCCGATGCTCCCGTCGCCACCAGCGTGCTGCCCGCGGGTACTCCGGTGATTCTCGGCGGCGACTGGAACGAGGATGAGTTCATCAACGGCCAGAAGGGGCCGGCCGAGTGGCTTGCCCAGGCACTGACTCCGGGGGGCACCAGCGACGGCACGGACCGCGATGGAACGGACGCCACCTTCGAGCACTCGCTGCACTACTTCTCGGGCAGCGATGCGACGCACAGCTCGGGCGACAAACTCGACTATCTGCTGTGGCAGGACTCCGTCGTCAATTTGCGCCTGAGCTCCTTCTTCCTCGCCGGCTCCAACCCCGCCTCCGCGCAGCCGCCGGAGCTATCCGGCTACCCCAACCCTCAGGGCGCGAGCTCGATGGCTTCCGATCACCGTCCCGTGTTCGCCGACTTCATCCTCGGGCCGCCCGACTGCAACGGCAACGGCATTGCGGACAGCACCGACATCTCCAGCGGCACTTCGAGTGACTACAACGCCAACGCGGTTCCCGATGACTGCGAGTGCTTCGCGCTGAACTACTGCACGGCCAATCCCAACTCGACCGGTGCCCCGGCGCAGATCACGAGTTCCGGCTCGAACTCGGTCTCGGCCAACAACCTGACGCTGGTCGGCAGCAGCGCGCCGCCGAATGTCAGCGCCATGTTCCTCGCCAGTCGCAACGCCACGCAGGTGCCGTTTGGCAACGGGATCCTGTGCGTGGGCTCCAGCGGCATCTTCCGGCTGGGCGCCCAGAGCGTGGATGCCTTCGGGGCGATCGCGCGCGTGGTCAACTTCAACGTGCTGCCGGCCGGAATGAGCGTGCTGGGCGGACAGGTGTGGCACTTCCAACTGTGGCACCGCGATCCCTTCGCGGGCGGCTCGAACACCAACACGAGCAACGGCCGCCGGATCGCTTTCTGTCCGTGAGTCCTGAGCGAGCGCTGCTGGCGAGCGTGGTGCTCGCGCTGGCGCTGGTGCCCGGCTGGATCCCGGGAGAGCGCGGTCTCGATGCCTGGGTGATGCTGGGCTGGGCAAGCCTGCTGGCTCCGTTTCTGGGCGCGCTCGCCGCGCGCCATTGCCCCGGCGTGCATGCGCTGGGCGCTTTGGGCATGTGCCTGTCGCAGTGCGCGCTGGTGCTGGCCCTGTCCTTTCGCACGCTCAGCGAGCCGCTCCAAGGCTGCGCCGTGATCGTTGGCCTGGGCTTGGTGGGCTATGGTCTGGGCTCGCTCGCTCGCTTGCCAGCGACTTGGGTGCTGCTGATCCAGTTGTCCTTGTGCGTGGCTCCCTCGCTCCCCGGCTGGATCGGCGATGCTCTGCCGCCGAGCTGGTCGGCGCGGCTGCTCGATCTGTCGCCCTGGACTTGGGTGATGGAGTCCAGCGGTGTCGACTGGCTGCGCCACGCGGCCGTGTACGAGCCCGCCGGAGCGCTCGACATCGATCCGGCCTTGCGGCAGCCTTTCGATGGCGGCACATGTGCCCGCTGGGCCTTGGTGCTGGGCACGCTCTGCGCGCTCGGCGGAGAACTTCTTCGGCGTCGGCGTGCTCGCGCTTTGGTAGGCTAGTTGTCCCATGGCGCTGCAAAAGTACCGCTGCACCTTTCCGCAGGAGCTGATCAGCGAACCGATCGTGACCCACACGCTCGGTGCCCGCTTTGGCGTGATCCCCAACATCCGCGAGGCCAGCATCACCGACACGGCCGCGCTGGTCGTCGTGGAGATCGAGGGTGGCGAGGAGGCGATTCGCTCGTCGATCGCCTACCTGCGCGAGCGCGGCGTCAAGGTGGAAGAACTCGGCGGCGCCAGCCGTCGCTAGGAGCGATTGCGTGCGCGTTCTCGTCGCGCTGCTGTTGTCGCTGCCGGCCTTTTCGGGCTGCAACTCGACGCTGGTGGAGGATCGCGACCCGCGCGAGTGGGCCAAGCCCAAGGTGGGCGCCTGCGTCAGCGAGCATCCGCTCGCGACCCAGATCGGCCTCGATGTGCTGGCGCAGGGCGGCAGTGCCGCGGATGCCGCCGTCGCCATGGCGCTGGCGCTGGCGGTGGTGTACCCGCAGGCGGGCAACCTCGGCGGTGGCGGCTTCGCGCTGGTGGTGCCTCAGGAAGGCGAGAGCGTCGCGATCGACTTTCGCGAGGCGGCGCCAGCGGCCGCGCGCGAGGCCTTGTACCTCGATGGCGACGGCCGGCGCGTCGAGGCGCGCTCCCTCGAAGGTCCTCTGGCGGTGGGAGTGCCAGGTACCCCTGCGGGTCTGTGGGAACTGCACAAGCAGGGTGGGGTGCTGCGCTTCGATGCCCTGGTCGAGCCTGCGATCCGACTGGCGCGCGATGGCTTTCCCATCGATGCCTGGCTCGCGCTGGAACTCGCCGAGGAGCACAACCACGCCAAATTCAACGCCGCCGCGCGCGAGTTGTTCTGGCCGGGTGGCAAAGCGCTCGGCGAAGGTGCGATCCTGCGCCAGCCCGTGCTGGCCGAGACCCTGAGCCTGTACGCGAATCTGGGGCCGCGCGCGTTCTACGAGGGGCGCCTGGCGCGGGGCTTGGTGCAGGAATTGGAGCGCTCGCCCGTTCCCGGGAGCGACAGTTCGGGGCAGGGATGGATGCGCGAGTCGGATCTGGCCAACTACGCGGTCCAGCGTCGTGCTCCTCTGCGCGGCTGGTTTCGTGGCTTCGAGATCCTGAGCATGCCTCCGCCCTCCAGCGGCGGTGTGGCCTTGCTGGAGGCGCTGGCCGTGCTGGAGGGACTGCCGCTGGACCACGAGATGCGTCAGGCTGAGGCGCTCGCCCGTGCGCGCCATGAACAAAGCGGCGTGCAGCCGCTCGACCATCCGATGCTCTCCGACCGGATGCTGCATTGGTGGATTGAGGCGCTGCGAGGGGCGTTCGCGGACCGGGCCCAACATCTGGGGGATCCCGCCTTTCATGCCGTGCCCATCGAGCAGCTGCTGGATCCCAAGTGGAGCGCGTCGCGTCGGATGGCGATCCACGAGAAGGCCGATCCCGGGCTCCAGCCGCTGGCGCTGCCGCGCGAAGGAGGCCAGACCACGCACCTCTCGGTGCTCGACCGCGAGGGCAATGCCGTCTCCCTGACGACCACGCTCAACACCCGCTTCGGCTCGGGAATCCTCGTGCGGGATGGCGGTTACCTGCTCAACAACGAACTGGATGACTTCGCGATTTCCTCCGGCAGCCCCAACACCTACGGACTGATCGGCGGCACAGCCAACGCGATCCAGCCGGGCAAGCGCCCGCTGTCTTCGATGACGCCCACCATCGTGCGCCAAGGCGACGGCGAGACGGTGCTGGTGCTGGGCTCACCGGGTGGTCCCCGGATCATCAGCGCCGTGTACGCGGTGCTGCTGCGCGTGCTGCTGCTCGGCCAGAATCTGGAAGAGGCCGTGCGTGCTCCGCGCTTCCATCAGCAGTGGAGTCCGGTGGAAACGGTGCTCGAGCCGGGCTTTGACCCCCTGCTCGTCCAGGGTTTGCGGTCCCGCGCGCATCCGCTGCAGGCCAGTTCGGGCTATATGGCTTGCGTGCAGGCCATCTCGTTCCAGCCCGGAAGTTCGCGCCCGGTCGCGGTCAGCGACCCGCGCCGGGGCGGCTCGGCGGGCCTGGAGGGAGAGCTCCCGAGCAAGCCGACCCGTCCCGAGACCAGCCTCGCACGCCAGAGCACTCCTCCCTGACCGCCATGTTCCGGCTCAAAAGCCCTTTTCAGCCCGCGGGCGACCAGCCGGGCGCGATCCACAAGCTCGTCGAGGGCGTGCGTGCGGGGGCCGCGCACCAGTGCCTGCTCGGCATCACGGGCTCGGGCAAGACCTTCACGATGGCGGCCGTGATCGAGGCCTCCAAGCGGCCGACGCTGGTGCTCTCGCCCAACAAGACGCTGGCTGCGCAGCTGTATTCGGAGTTCAAGGAACTCTTCCCCGAGAACGCGGTCGAGTACTTCGTCAGCTATTACGACTACTACCAGCCCGAGGCCTACGTGCCCTCGAGCGACACGTACATCGAGAAGGACGCCAGCCGAAATGAGAACATCGAACGGCTGCGCAACAGCGCCACGCGCTCGCTGCTCGAACGCAAGGACGTGATCATCGTGGCCTCGGTCTCGTGCATTTATGGCCTGGGCAGCCCCGACAATTACCAGCGGATGGCACTTTCCCTCTCGCGCGGGATGTCGCTGGATCGCGACGAGCTGCTGCGCACGCTGACGCGCATGCAGTATGCGCGCAACAACATCGATTTTCGGCGCGGCACCTTCCGCGCCCGCGGTGATGTGGTGGAAATCTTCCCGGCCTACGAGGAGGAGCGCGTGCTGCGCATCGAGTTCTTCGGCGATGAGATCGAGGCGCTGAGCTTCGTCAACCCGCTGGTGGGGGAGGTGCTGGGCGATGTAGAGTCCGCTCAATTGTGGCCGGCCAACCACTACGTCGCTCCCGCCGAGCGTCTGTTCAAGGCGATCGCCGGCATCGAGGAGGAGCTAGGCGCACGGCTTGTCGAACTGAAGGCGCAGAACAAGCTGCTCGAGGCTGCCCGGCTGGAGAGCCGCACGCGCCACGATCTGGAGATGCTGAAGGCGACCGGGGTCTGCACGGGCATCGAGAACTACTCGCGCTGGATGGACGGGCGCGCACCGGGCGAAGCCCCCTTCACGCTGCTCAACTACTTTCCGCCCGACTGGCTCGTGTTTCTCGACGAGAGCCACGTCACGCTTCCGCAGGTGGGGGGCATGTTCAAGGGGGATCGCTCCCGCAAGGAAACGCTGGTCGAACATGGTTTCCGGCTGCCCAGCGCGCTCGACAACCGTCCGCTGCGTTTCGAGGAATGGGAGCGGCTCGTCAAGCAGTCCATCCATGTTTCCGCGACGCCCGCGGCCTACGAACTCGCGCGGAGCGGCTCGGCCGTGGTGGAACAGATCGTGCGGCCGACGGGGCTGCTCGATCCGGCGATCGAGGTGCGAGCGGCGCGCACGCAGGTGGATGACCTGCTGCACGAGATCCGGAGCACGGTCAAGGCCGGCTGGCGCGTGCTCGCCACCACGCTCACCAAGCGCTCGGCCGAGCAGCTGACCAATTACTATCTGGAACTGGGCATCAAGGTTCGCTGGCTGCACTCGGAGATCGACGCGCTGGAGCGCACGGCCATTCTGCGCGATCTGCGGCTGGGCGCTTTCGACGTGCTCGTGGGCATCAACCTGCTGCGCGAGGGCCTCGATCTGCCGGAGGTGGCGCTGGTGGCGGTGCTCGATGCCGACAAGGAAGGATTTCTGCGCTCGACGACCTCGCTCATCCAGACCTGCGGCCGCGCCGCGCGCAATGTCGATGGGCGCGTGCTGTTCTATGCTGATCGCGTGACCGATTCCATGCGCCGCGCGATGGACGAAGTGGAGCGCCGCCGCGTGCTGCAGCTTGCGTACAATCAGGCCCACGGAATCACGCCCAAGACGATTCTCAAGCCGGTGCGCGACTCCCTCGAGGCGCTCTACGAGATGGACTACGTCGAAGTGGCTCCCCTGCCCGGGGATGGCGGCAAGGAGAAGGGCCGGTCCAAGGCCCGCGGGGTGGCTGCCGGGCTCGAGGATCTGGCGCTGATGGCTCCCGCCGCCCTGCGCACGGAGATCGAGCGCACGCGGGGCAGCATGCTGCAGGCCGCCGAGGAATTGCGCTTCGAGGAGGCCGCCCGGCAGCGCGACCGCCTGCGGCAGCTGGAGGCCCAGCAGCTGCGCATAGGGGTCTGAGCGCGGCGGCGGAAATTTCGCCGCTAGGACCTTGCAATTCTTCTTGGCGATGGTACCGTGGGGCCCATCTGCAGTCGGCACCGGGCTGGTTCCGGGCGCGAGTGCGGACCGGTCTCGCAAGGGTCCGTGAATCTCTCCAAGTAACTACTTTTCATACCTAAGGATATTCTCATGGCTTCTCGCTTCCTCGCGGGTTTCGCCGCTATGACCCTCGCTTCGGCCGCCTTCGCTGGTGGTCCGGAGCAGGCCGGCAGCCTGCTCGTGTACCCCTGCTACGACAACATTCGTGGCATGGACACCTTCATTACCGTCACGAACACCAACCTGGATGTCGACAACGGCACCATCAAGGTCGAGTTCGTGTACATCGACGGCTACAACTGCCTCGAGTTCAACCGCACGCGCACGCTCACCCCGGGTGACACGCTGACGGTCAAGACCAAGACCGACAACCCCAACAG
>Ga0172372_10002964_pt1 | contig 25353 bp, 23 predicted proteins | sample LakKiv5m_2_FD_114544 | JGI IMG/M metagenome (GOLD analysis project Ga0172372, IMG submission 114544) | Freshwater microbial communities from Kabuno Bay, South-Kivu, Congo - kab_092012_9.5m | ecosystem: Environmental > Aquatic > Freshwater > Lake | place: Democratic Republic of the Congo...
CAGCGCGCCGCCCGCGGCTAACGCGCGCGCCCCGGGGGTCGGGGCCTCGCCCCGTCGCGAGCACGCCGACAGCAAGGAGCACGCCGAGAGCAGCGGGCACGCCGACGGCGACGGATACAAGTACCCCGACGGCAACTCCCACGGCGACGGATACAAGTACCCCGACGAGCACGCACACGGCCACGGCAACGAGCACGCCCACGGCAACGAGCACGCCCACGGCAACGAGCACGCCCACGGCAACGAGTACTCCAACGATTGTGCCCATGTGGCTGGCGGGCGGACTATACCACTCATTAGCATTGACTGACGCAGGGGGAGTGCTTGCATGGGGACATAATGTATATAAACAAATAGATGTACCAACTTTTTCATCACCGGTTCGTGCAGTCGTAGCAGCCCAGTATCATTCGCTTGCATTGCTCAATAATGGAACAGTTATTGGGTGGGGGAGAAACAATAATCAACAAATAACCATACCAGCTGACTTGCCATGGATTGTAAAAATAGCAACTGGTAGGGATCATACTGTTGTTATTGATGTAAATGGTTCAATTCATGGTTGGGGGTCAAATCTTGCTTCTCAACTCGACATCCCTGCATCTGCGACCAACATGATTGCAGTGGCTGCTGGGGCGAACCACACGGTGGCGTTGCGCAACGACGGTACGGTATTGGCGTGGGGTGACAACGGCTATGGCCAGGCCAGTGTGCCTGCAGATTTGGGCACTTGTGTGGCAGTGGCTGCGGGTGCAAACCACTCGTTAGCGCTGACGACGGATGGTGCAGTGGTGAGCTGGGGCAATAGTAGCAACGGACTTGCGCTCGTCCCCGCGGCCGCCCAAGCGGACGTCGTGGCCATTGCAGCGGGCATCGGTCACTCAATGGCGTTGAAGGGTGATGGCACGGTCGTCACATGGGGTGCCAACGCTGCCGGACAAAGCACCGTCCCTAGTAATCTGAGCGATGTGGTGGCCATTGCTGCGGGTGGGTATCATTCGTTGGCGCGTACCGGGGCAGGCACGGTGGTGGCGTGGGGCTCCAATAGTGCCGGTCAAAGCACGGTGCCGTAGCGCAAGCAACAACACGCCCCTCTCTCGTCTGTCTCCGGAGTGAGGAGCGAGAGAGGGGCGTTGTGTGTGTTATGGGGATTATTCTTTGGTTTTGCTGACGAGGTGGATGTTGTGGATGTGCATGGCTTTATCGACTGCTTTGCACATGTCATAAATCGTGAGGGCTGCAATGCTGACCGCGGTCAGGGCCTCCATCTCGACGCCGGTGCGCCCCGTCGTCGCCACGGTTGCGCCGATGGCGATCCCTTCGGCATCGGCTTGAAGCGTGAGCTCGACGTTGGTGAGTGCTAATGGATGACACAGTGGAATCAAATCGGCGGTTTTTTTGGCGGCCATGATGCCTGCTACCCGTGCCACCGCAAGGACGTCACCTTTGGGCAAACCACCGCTGATAATCAAGTCGCGGGTGGTCGGGGCCATTTGGATGTGACCGTGAGCAACGGCGACACGTTTTTGTTCGGGTTTGTGTCCCACATCGACCATATGGGCATCGCCATCGGCGTTGAGATGCGTAAGATGACTCATGAATTGCACTCCCTTATGCCAAACATGACACATTCATGTAGGGATATTTCCTCTTGTCATACTAGCATGTTTTTGCGGGATTACATTGAAATCCTCTTGTAATCCATGCTTGCATTATTTTCACACTTTGTTTATAATCGATGACAGGTGGGGATAAGTGGGGGAAAGTGGGGATAACGTGCCAGGAATGGTCGTACTTCCCCCCGTGCTAGAGGTGCCGTGATGTTTCTCGGCGAATACGAACACAACCTAGACGACAAGGGCCGGCTGGCAATCCCAGCACGGTTCCGTACGTTGTTAAGCGCAGGGTTGGTCGTAACGCGCGGATACGATCACTGTATTATGGGTTTGGCCATGGAGCCTTGGCAGAAGTTGGCCGACCAGGTCAGCGATTTGCCGCCCGGCGAGCTCCACACGCGTAATCTGCAGCGTTTGTTGTTTTCAGCGGCCGCAGAGTTCACCCTTGATCGACAAGGGCGAATTGTGTTGCCACAAAATCTCCGCGACTACGCCCACATCACCGGAGACGAGGTCGTGGTGGTGGGAGTCAACAAGTACTTTGAAATCTGGTCACCGGAGCGTTGGCGCGAAACGGTGGCGGCCCTCGACAACGAAACCGACCAGTTGGTGTCACAACTAACCACACTGAAGTTTTAATCATGTCACATTCGTTCCAGCATATCTCGGTGCTTCCTTTGGAAGTACAAGAGTATCTTCAGCCACAGCGTGGGCACCGTTTCATCGACGGCACACTCGGCGGCGGCGGGCATAGTTTCGTCATCTTGGCCGCAGCCCCGGCCACGGCCGAGCTGTTGGGTATTGACCTTGATCCAGCGGCGTTGGCGGCTGCGCAAGCGCGCTTGAGCGAGTACACGGGGCGGGTGCATGTGCGTCGCGGCAACTACACGCAGATGGGGGATTTTGCGCGTGGGCTTGGGTGGTCGCAGGTCGACGGGATTTTGTTGGATTTGGGGGTGTCGTCGCACCAACTCGACACCGCAGAGCGTGGATTTTCGTTTCAACACGAGGCACCGCTCGACATGCGCCTTGACCCGGATGGAGCAACGACGGCGGCCGATCTAGTGAACAACCTTTCGGAGGAACGCCTCGCAAATATTATTTACACCTACGGCGAAGAGCATGCATCACGGCGCATTGCGCGCTTTATTGGCGAAGCACGCCGACGGGCTCCGATTACCACCACTAGCGAATTGGCACAGGTGGTGAGTCGGGCACTTGGCGGTCGTCATGGTCGCATTCATCCGGCCACGCGTACCTTTCAGGCGTTGCGTATTGCGGTGAACGCGGAGCTCGACGGCCTGACACAGGTGCTCCCAGACGCTATGGCGTTGCTCGCACCGCAAGGGCGGTTGGTGGTGATTAGTTTTCATTCGCTCGAAGATCGCATTGTGAAGCAGACTTTTCGGGCGGCGAGTTTGCGCAACGACCGGCAGGATTTTCGTGTGTTGACCGCCAAACCCGTTGGGCCGTCGCGTGCTGAGGAGCTGAGTAATTCACGCAGTCGCAGTGCTCACTTGCGCGCCATTGAACGCATCGGGTGAACGACTTTCATGTATACTACATAATGTCGTATTTCCGAGGATAGTACATACGTAATCATCGTTTCTGTCAAGACAGGAAGTAGCCATGGCGATTCCACTACGACAACTCATTCCTTTACAGCAGGCGCGATTACGGCGCATCGAAATCGGGCGGTACTTCAAGCTCGACAGTGGTTCTGGCTACATTGCTGTGGCGATTTTGTGTGCGTTGATGGGGCTGGCGCTGATTACGCAGACGGTGCGTGTGGCACAGGTCGGGGAGGAGATTACCGCCCTACACAAGCAGCGAACCGCGCTGGTGCGTGAGCAAAAGAATTTAAAGTTACGCGTGGCGCAAGCGCAGTCGATACCGTACATATTGGACTATGTGAACAAGAGCGGCATGGTGCCGGCCAATCAAGTCGACGTGGAATACGTGGTACTCGAGCCGAGTGAGTCAACGTTGCCGGTGGATAATCTGCCACTAGCAGGGGAGCAGCGACCATGAGTCGATCAACACCTCCTAGCACTCCACGCGGGGTGCGTTCCACGCCGGCAGTGTCTGCTTCCGCACCGCGCACCCTTGTTGCGCAGCCGTGGCGGTTCGCCGTGGTATTAGTCTTGACGGTGCTCGTGATGGCGCGCATTGTGGTGCAGTTGGTTGATATTCAGTTATTGGACCGTCAAGCGTATGCACAAAAAGCCGAGCAGGAGATTTTTTTTCGCAAAGAAATCCCAGCACCGCGTGGTGTCATCCGCAATCGTTTTGGCAGTGCGCTGGCGCTTGACGTGGAGCGTGAGAGTTTGTACGTGAATCCGAAAGAAATCCCCGCGGAAGACGCGGTGTGGATTTCACAGTACTTAGAAGAAGTGCTCAACATTCCCGCCGAGGAGATTCTGGCGAAGATTATTGATACCAAACGGGATTGGGTGCCCATAGCACGGTGGCTTGATCCTGAGGTGGCCGCCAAAATTCGCAATATTCAGAAAAAAGTTCCAGAGTTGAAACTCGAATACGAGACCAAGCGCTTTTATCCGCAGGGTGATTTTGCCGCCCATGTGGTTGGCACGGTCAACACGATGGGGGGGATTAGCGGGATCGAGTCGAGCATGAACGACGTGTTGATGGGCGCTTCGGGGGTCATTACTGCTGAGATTACCGGCAAGGGCGGGCCAATATGGACACAGCCCTACGAACGCATTGAGCCGGTGTCTGGGGGCGACGTCGAGTTGACCATTGATCCGTTCATTCAATATGTGGCGGAGCGTGAGTTGCGCAAGGCGGTGACACAACATACCGCATCGGGTGGCTCGATTATCGTGATGGACATTCAAACGGGTGCCATTCGTGCCATGGCGAGTGCGCCGAGTTTTGACCCCAACACCTACTACGACTACAAACCAGAGGTGTACTACAACAATCCGGCCGTGAATGCGCAGTACGAGCCTGGTTCGACATTCAAAATCTTGACCGTGGCTGCTGGTTTGCAGGCCAACGCATTTACCGAGGAGACCACGGTTGTTGACGAAGGCGTGGTGCGGCGCTACGACTACAACATCAAAAACTTCGATGCGCGCGGCAACGGCGTGATTACGCCGGGTAAGGTGCTCTACTACTCGAGCAACGTGGGTGCCATTTTGTTTGGCGAGATGATGGGTGAGTCGATTTTTTACAAAGCCATCGAGAGCTTTGGCTTTGGGTCGTTCACCGGTGTTGAGCTTCCCGCCGAAACCGCCGGCACGGTGAAGTGGCCTGGTACGGAGGGCTACACACCGGTCGACTTCAATACCAACACCTTCGGCCAGGGGATCTCGGTGACGCCGTTGCAGGTGGTCCGCATGGCGGCTACCGTTGCCAACGACGGGGTCATGATGCGCCCGTATATTGTGCAACGGGTGTGTGATACGGCTGGTGCGTGTACGTCTACGGAGCCACGTGAGCAGGGGCGTCCCATTTCACCAGAAGTAGCACGCAGTGTGCGTCAGATGCTGATGGCGTCGGCCAATCACTACGTGAATGCGGTGCAACCAGACACGTTGTGGCTGGTGCCCGGTTTCCAAGTTGGTGCCAAGACGGGCACCTCGTCAATTCCCGACCTCGTCAATGGTGGCTACGAAGACCGCACCATCGGGTCGGTGGTGGGCATGGCTCCCATCGAGGCACCGCGCTATGCAGTGCTCGTCAAAATTGATCGACCATCCGATGACATTTGGGGTGTGCGCACTGCGTTGCCCGTCTACCGGGCAGTGGTGGCTGAACTGATGCGCTACGATCGTATCGCTCCCAACAACGATTGGGTGGGTTCTGGGCAACGATCAGGAGTGGTCAACGATGGCTAACACATTTCGGCATTCATTGCCACATATTTTGACCGGTATATGGCCGGCAGGGACTGCGTGGCTACTCACCCCAGCGCAACAACAGCTGGGGGTGCATCACGTTTCCATTGATTCGCGCATAATCGAACCCGACACACTTTTTGTGGCACTAACCGGCGAGCGGGTCGATGGCCACGACTACGTGGCTGATGCGGTGGCTCGGGGTGCTACCATGGCGCTGGTCAGCGCGGAGCGAGGTGCTGCGCTCGCTGCCCAACATGGGTGGCGCTACCTTGGTCCTGACGGCCAACTCGCTGCTGGCACCGGACCAATGTTGATTGGAGTTGATCAGCCACTATTGGCGTTGCAACGGTGGGCGGCGTGGTACCGTACACAGCATGCACCGGCTTGGGTGGTCGGGATTACCGGCAGTGTCGGCAAAACATCGACCAAAGAAATGGTGGCTGCACTCTTGCAGGCTGGTATGCCCACGCACAAATCGCCCCGGAGCTACAACAGTGAATCAACGTTGCCGTTGGTCGTGCTCGGGCTCGAGGCACACCACCAAGCCATGGTCTGTGAAATGGGGATGTACGCAGCTGGGGAAATCGCTCTGCTTGCCGACATCGCGCGCCCGAGCATTGGCGTGGTGACTGCGGTTGGTCCATCGCACCTCGAGCGCATGGGCAGCATTGAAGCGATTGCGCACGCCAAAGCAGAGCTGGTAGTCGCCCTGCCGGCGCACGGCGTGGCGATCTTGAACGCAGACGACCCACGAGTGGCTGCCATGGCCGCACAAACAGCGGCCCGTGTGATTACGTACGGCTTGACGGCAGATGCCACGCTCAAAGCACATGATATTGAACAGTTGGGGCTGGCAGGGACGCGCTTTCGCGTGCAAGGGCTCGGCCTCGATGAATCCGTGCACCTGACCTCTCCTGGGCTTCATCAGGTGCGCAATGTGTTGGCTGCCATTGCGGTGGCCCAGGTTGCAGGGGTGGCGTGGCATGATTGTGCGCGGGCCATCGCCCACGATATTGAGCAGGTGCGCTTTGTCGTGCATCAAGCGCCACAGGGTGTCCAAGTCATCGATGATAGTTATAATGCAGCGCCCACGTCGATGTATGCGGCGCTCGAATTGCTACAAACGGTGTCGCGGCGGCGGGTTGCCGTGCTCGGCGACATGCGCGAACTCGGGCACATCGAACGTGAAGCGCATGCAGATGTGGGGCGATGGGCGGCGCAGTGGAGCGACGTGTTGGTGGCGGTGGGCGAACGTGGTGCTTGGATTGCCGAAGCCGCCCAGCAAGCGGGTATGACACAGGTATATGCCACGGCTACCGTCGAACATGCGATTGCGCGGTGTCGTGCCGTCGTACAACCCGAGGATTGTGTGCTCATCAAAGGCTCCCGTGCCATGGGCATGGAAGCCATCGTCGCCGCATTGTGCACGACATCCGCACCACTGGAAGGAAAGTAGGGGGGGATGATGGAATCAGCCTTGCGTACCATGTTGATTGACGACGTTGCGCGCGCTTTGATGCTTGCTGCAGCGGCGGCCATTATCGTACTTCTTACTGGGCGTTGGTGGATGGAGTGGCTCCGCAACTGGAACATTCGCAAACGAGCGCGCAACGAGGGCTCCGACGAGATGATGTCGTATGGGCAAATCACCATGGGGGGCATCATGATCGTGGTGCCAGTCATTATTTTAACGGTGCTATTCAACATGGTCGACCGCTGGTCAATGTTGTTGCCCATTGTGGTGATGGTGGCCTATGCTGCGCTCGGTGCACTTGACGACTATTATTCACTCGACACGGTGCGTTCGGCTCATTATGGGCTGACGGTGCGGGTCAAGGCGATTGCACAGTGGGGAGTGGCTATTTTGGCGAGCGTGGTGCTCTACATGCCGGAGCCACTGGGGTTGGCACATGCCGGCTACACGTGGATTCCTTTTGTGGGGCGCATTGACATGGGTGTGTATTTCATTCCCATTGCGGCGGTCATCATTTGGGTGACGGTCAATGCGGTCAACATTACCGATGGTGTTGATGGTTTGTCTGCTTGGACGTTGATGGTCGCTTTCATGGCGTATGGCTTGGTGGCCATGATTAGCGGCGGCTTCACCAATCTCATGGTGTTGAGCTTCACGCTCGTCGGGGCATGTGCTGGCTATTTATGGCATAACGCGCATCCTGCGCCGGTCATCATGGGGGATTTGGGGTCGATGGCCTTGGGTGGGGTGCTGGCGATTATCGCCCTGCAATCACAGCAGTGGTTGTTGTTGCCCTTGATAGGGGGAGTGTTTGTCGTCGAAGGGCTGTCCTCCATGCTCCAAGTCCTCTACTTCAAGTACACCCGGTGGCGGACGGGGACGCCGGTGCGTTTGCTCAAAATGGCGCCGTTGCATCACCATTTGCGTATCAACGGTTGGAGCAATCCGCAAATCACGCAACGGTTTGTTATTATAGCCATGGCATGTGCGTTTGTGGCGATTTCACTGCTCATGTGGACATAACATAGAACTGCTCTTGCTCGGGGGAAGGCGGCCGTTGGTCGTGCGAGCAGATGCACTGGTATTTGGAAGGGGTATGTTGTGCAAGAAGCGTTGCGTATCTTGTTGATACACGACATGTCACGGGCGCTATTATTGGCCGCCGGTGCATTTGCAGTGACGTTGGTGTTTGGGCGGTACTGGATGCGGATTCTGCGCACCTACCAGATTGGCAAGCGGGTCCGCGCCGATGGTCCGCAGAACCACCTCGTCAAAACAGGCACCCTGACGATGGGCGGCTTCATGATTATTGCACCGGTCATCGTGCTCACAATCGCCTTCAACCTCGTTGATCGCTGGTCGATGTTGTTGCCCATTGTGACCATGGTGCTGTTTGGGGCACTCGGAGCCGCCGACGACTATTTATCGCTGGAGCGTTCCTCCAAAGACCAGTACGGGTTCACAGAGCGTGTCAAGCTGAGCCTGCAAGTCGTGCTGGCATTAGCCATTAGTTTGTTTTTGTACATGCCACAGCCCTTCGGATTGGCCAATTCAGGGCTGGTGCGTATCCCGTTTGTGGGGAGCTACGACATCGGCATTTGGTTCTTCCCAGTGGCGGCGTTCATCATCGTAGCGACCAGCAACGCGGTCAACTTGACGGATGGACTCGACGGTCTTGCGGGCTGGAATTTGGCCGTGGCGTTCGGCGCCTACGGCGTCATCACCTTTTTGAGCGGTGAATTCACCAATCTGATGGTGTTGAGTTTCACGCTCGTCGGGGCGGTGGTGGCGTTTTTGTGGTACAACGTGCATCCCGCCCAAGTCTTCATGGGAGATCTCGGTTCGATGGCGCTGGGTGCGGTGTTAGCCGTCATCGCGTTGCAATCGCAACAGTGGTTGTTGTTGCCCTTGATTGGCGTGGTTTTTGTGGGCGAAGCATTGTCGTCAGCCATTCAAAAAAACTACTACAAGTTCAGCCGCTGGCGCACCGGTACCCCTGTGCGCGTTTTCAAGATGGCACCGTTGCATCATCATTTTGAGATGAGCAACTGGAGTGAAACGCAGATTACGCAACGCTTTGTGCTGATTACCATCATCGCATCGTTGCTGGGGATTTCGTTGACACTTTCGTTGAACCCACCGGCCGAAACAGCGCGGCAACGCGCAGCGGATCCAGTCGAAGCGGTCGATGAACGCGACCCCTAGAAAAATGGACGGGGAGCATGGAGCTACGCGGCAAGAAGATAACGGTCATGGGGCTCGGGGTGCACGGTGGCGGTCTCGGTGTCGCCCGCTATTGTGCGGAGCAGGGCGCACACGTCACGGTGACTGATTTGCGCAGTGCCGAGCTGTTGCACGATTCGCTGGCTGCACTGGCAGACCTGCCAATTACGTTTGTGCTCGGCGAGCATCGTGCACAGGATTTTGAGGACTGCGACATCGTCGTGCAAAATCCCGCAGTGCCTGCGACCTCGCCCTACTTGGCCTTGGCGCGAGCTGCCGGTGTGCAAATCGAGATGGAGATGACCCTCTTCTTTCGGCAGTGCCCCGCTCCGATTATCGGCATTACGGGCACCAAAGGGAAGACGACCACCGCCTCGTTGACCGCGCATTTGCTGAAAGCATGGCGTGCCGACACGGTATTGGCTGGCAACATGCGTATTTCGGCGTTGGCACAACTCGCACAAATCACGCCGACGACGCTGGTCGTGCTCGAGTTGTCATCGTTTGTGCTCGAAGGGCTTGATTGCGCCCGATTGAGCCCGGCAGTAGCCGCCATTACCAACATTCATCCCGATCATCTCGACCGTTATGGTGAAATGGTCGCCTACATTGCCGCCAAAGCCGCTATCGGTCAGCATCAATCCGCCAGCGATGTGCTTGTCCTCGGTGCCAACAATCCGCCGCTTACCACATTAGCACCGATCATGCCAGGGCAGGTGCGCTGGGCCGGAGGAGCACCATGGGGACAACCGCTCCGCGTGGGTGACGTGTGTTGGGTCGGTGATCAGCTCCAACAAATGACACCTGCTGGCGTGGTTGTGGTGGCCAAGCGCAGTGATCTCCGGGTGCGCGGTGCCCATAACGATGCCAACGTGGCGGTAGCGGTGGCGGTGGCGAGTGCTGCTGGCATGCCTAGCGCATTGATCGCTCCCGCATTGCGCACGTTTGCTGGGGTCGAGCATCGCCAAGAGGGCGTTGCCACGATTGCGGGACACTGGTTTGTCAACGATACGGCGGCGACGATGCCCGAGGCCGCCATAGCCGCGCTTGCATGCATGCCAGCACCCATCATCTGGATTGCTGGAGGTGCCGACAAAAAGCTCACGTTTGATGCGTTAGCCGAGCAGGCTGCACGATATGCAGACCATATCGTCTTGCTTGACGGGAGTGCAACACCCGCGTTGTATGCGGCCTGTGAGCGTGCTGGAATTGGTCACCGGGTCGTGGGCCCATTCGCTGATTTTGCGACGGCGGTGCGAGTGGCCCATGCGATTGACGTGCGGCCGGCGACGGTGCTGTTGTCGCCGGGATGTGCCAGTTTTGGCATGTTTCGCAATGAATTTCATCGTGGCGAAGAATTTCGTCGCATCGTGCAGGTACTTGCGACCGAGGAGTCATCATGAGTGAGCAGTTTTCGCCACGTCCTAGCGGTCCATCTTGGTTGGCTCAGATGCCACTATTGGTGCGGATCATTCTCATCGTGAACGTGCTCGTGTTTGCTATCCCCTATGTGGCCGACTTGGCTGGGGTGCGCTACAAGAGCATGTTGTTGAGTGATTTGTTGTTGATTTGGGGTGCCAAAGACAACATCGCCATTGCTGCTGGTGACCAGTACTACCGTTTCATCACGATGATGTTTTTGCATGGTGGCGTGTTGCATCTGCTCTTCAACAGCATGGCCATCGCATCGATCGGTGGTGAGCTTGAGCGCTTGATGGGGACGTCGCGTTTTGGGGCGTTGTATGCGGTTGGCGGGTTGGCGGGCGGCGTTGCGTCGTATGTATTTACGGCGAACCCGTCGGTGGGAGCGTCGGGGGCCGTGTTTGCGTTACTCGGCGCGGAAATGGTTTTTATCATCGTCAATCGGCGTTTGTTTGGAGCTGAAGCGCGTCAACTCTTGGGCAACATCGGATTTACCGCGCTCATCAACATCGGCATCGGCCTGACGATCCCCAACATCGACAACATGGCGCATATTGGTGGCCTCATTGGTGGCGTGTTGGTAGGGTTTTGCGTTTTGCCACGCCTCGTGCCCGTACGCAGTCTCGAGGGCGTCGTGGTTGGGCATCGCTATCTCACCTGGGGGTGGTGGGGAGTTAGTGCGGTGTTGGCGGCTTTAGTCGTGGTCATCATGACCGTCGTGCCGGCATTTGTGGGTTAATGGGAGGGGCGTATGAGTAGTACCACGAGTGGAAGTATTCCTACCAGTAATATGACAAGTCGTAGCAAGCATGCGCCCGATTATCAGCTATTGGCGTGTATTGGCGTATTGGTGCCATTTGGTTTGATGATGGTCTATAGTTCGTCGTTCGTAGAGGGAATTAACTCTCACAAAGGCAACGGTATGTACTATTTGAATCGCCAGTTGGTGTCGGCTTTCATTGGTTCGGTCGGGTTATTGGTGGCGCAACGCATCGATTATCGGCGTCTGCAGACCTACGCATTGCACATGATGCTGGCATCGTTGCTGGTGCTGTTTGCGGTGGTCTTCATTGTGCCCGATGACTATACGACGACCAACGGCGCGCAAAGCTGGATCAAAGTAGGCTCGTTGAGCGTGCAACCCTCAGAGTTCGCCAAGCTGACTCTCATCATCTACATGGCAGCCTGGTTGTCACAGCGCGGCACCCGATTACGTCGTTTGTTGACGGGCATGTTGCCCTTCGCAGTGAGTGCGGGCTCGATTGCGGCCTTGATTTTGATTGGGGGCGATCTAGGATCGGCCACCGTCGTCGTGGTAGTGGCAGCACTGGTCTATTTCATCGCTGGGGCTAGTTTGCTACACATGGCAGCCGGGATTGTCATCGGTTTGATATCGTTTTTGTTGGCCATCAACGTGGCTGCCTACCGATTAGATCGCATTAATGCGTGGCTAGATCCTGAAACGAACATACGATCAGCGTGGCAACCGTTGCATGGACTGTATGCACTGGCTTCTGGAGGGTTGTTCGGTGTGGGTCTCGGTGAATCACGCCAAAAGTACTTGTGGTTGCCCCAGTCGTTCACCGATACGATTTTGGCTATCATTGGCGAAGAATTCGGTCTCATTGGCACACTGTTCGTGGTCGGGTGTTTCATTTTCATCGCCTATCGTGGCTTCAAAATCGCGAATGCGGCTCCCAACGGTTTCGCCATGTTGCTGGCAACCGGGATTACGCTGTGGCTCGTTTTCCAAGCGATTATCAGTTTTGCGGTGGTCACTACACTAGTGCCCTTTACGGGTATCACGTTGCCGTTTCTCAGCTATGGTGGCACATCACTGATGGTCAGCATGGTGGCGGTTGGGATTTTGTTGAATATTTCGAAGTATACGTTGGTCGATGCTCCACATACGAACGTGCGAGGGTTACTCCATGAACGATACAACCGCCTGGTCGCCGCTATTTCTGCTCTCTGGGGGCGGGACCGGCGGTCACGTCTACCCGTCGCTCGCGGTGGCCGCAGCGCTGAAACAGACCCTTCCTGAGAGTCGTCTCGCCTATGTGGGCAGTCCCGACGGCATGGAGGGCGACATGGTGCGCCGTGAGGGGCATTTGCCCTTTCATGCGGTTGATACGGCGGCCATCAAAGGGCGCGGACCGCTGGCGTTGTTGCGTAATATGGTGCGTTTGGTGCGTGGTGTCGCGCAAGCGGTGCAGCTCATCCGGCAGACGCGTCCAGCTGCTATTTTTGGCACGGGTGGCTATGTGTGTGTGCCCGTCTTTGTGGCTGCGTGGCTATGCCGCATCCCGAGTGCCATTTATCTGCCCGATGTGGTTCCTGGGCTAGCTGTGCGGGCCATCGCGCGGATTGCAACACTGACGGTGACCAGCATTGCTGATGCAGCGCCGTTTTTGCACAAACACGCTGTTGATCCGGCCCAATGGCAAGACTCGACGCAAGTGGCGGTCACCGGCTATCCGGTACGCGCCCAAATTGATCCTGCACAGCGTGCCGAAACCCGTGCTCGACTGGGCATTGAGCCACACGTGCCCGTGTTATTGGTCTATGGGGGCAGTCGTGGCGCACGGAGCATCAACACGGCCGTTGCGACGCATCTCGCAGAGCTGTTGACGCTGATGCAAGTCATTCATGTGTGTGGCCGCGAAGGTGACGAGAGCTGGTTGCGCACGGCCGTGGAGGCATTGCCTGACACGCTCCGAGCGCGCTATCGTCTGTATCCTTACTTGGCGGCAGATGGCGAAGTAACCATGTCGGATGTGCTCGTGGCCGCCGATTTGACGGTGTGCCGTAGCGGTGCTTCGGTGCTTGGCGAGCTGCCCGCCGCAGAATTGCCCGCCGTGCTGGTGCCCTTGTCGTTTGTGCATCAAGACGAAAACGCCGATTATCTGGTGCGACATGGTGCGGCTGTCAAACTTGTCAATGAAACATTGGCACACGAGCTGATGCCAGCCATCCGGCAGTTGTTGGCCGATGCGACCACTTTGCCCGCCATGCGCAGTGCGATGCGCCAGTGTGCACGCCCGACCGCGGCCAGCGAAATGGCCGATCTGCTCATTCGCATAGGACGAAGGTGATGCGATGAAATACCACATTGTGGGAATCGGTGGTGCTGGGATGAGCGCAATTGCTCATGTGTTGCTCGATTGTGGTCACCAGGTGAGCGGGAGCGATGCGCAACAGAGTCGTGCGTGGGCCCCCTTGCAAGCGCGCGGTGTGACCATCGTGCAGGGGCACCATGCGGATAATGTGGCCAGTGATGTCGATGCTTTGGTGGTCACTTCGGCAGTTAAAGCGCCCCATCCCGAAATCGATGCTGCGCAGGCGCGGCGCATCCCGGTGCTCCGACGGCACGATTTGTGGCGTACCTGGAGTACGCAACGACGAATTATTGCGGTCGCCGGCACCCACGGTAAAACGACCACCAGCGCCATGATTGCGTATGCGCTGGTGCAGGCGGGTCTGCGTCCGGGTTACTTGATTGGCGCGGAAGTTGCCGAGTTGCCACGGAGCGCTGCCTGGGGCGATGCCGATGCGCCATTTGTGATTGAAGCCGACGAGTACGACCGCACCTTTTTGGCACTCCAACCAGATATTGCCGTGATTACCACGTTGGAGTGGGACCACGTTGATATTTACCAGAGCCCGGCCGACTATCAGGCCGCCTTTCAGCAATTCGTGATGCAGGTGCCCCACGCCGAGCGCGTTTTCGTATGCGGTGATGATGCGGGAGTGCGTGCGAGCGTGACTCGCCCCAATGTGCGCTGGTACGGCATCGACGATCGTTTGGCCGCCGACCCGGTGGCCTGTAGTCGGGTGCCGTTGGATTGGTCGGCGAGTAGTTGCCAGCAACAAGGCGCCACCCAGACCTTTCAAGCGTGGCATTACGACCGGCGCTCGTTTGCCATGCGCTTGCACCAGCCCTTGCAACTTGCGCTCCAAGGACTCCACAACGTGCGCAATGCCTTGGCCGCGTATGCGGTCGCAGTAACCGTTGGGGCTCAGCCGCAGTTGGTCGCTGCCGCGTTGGCCGCGTTTACCGGGGCAAAGCGGCGCTTCGAGCACAAAGGATGTATGGCCGATGTGACCGTCATCGACGACTATGCGCACCACCCGACCGAAGTCAAAGCGGTGTTGGCGGCAGCACGACAACGCTATCCCGGCCAGCGCATTGTTGCGTATCTCCAGCCACATACCTACAGCCGTACTGCGACGCTCATCGCCGAGTGGAGTCAGGCGTTTGGAGATGCCGATGCCGTTTACGTGGGTGATATTTATGCGGCCCGCGAGCAACCGTTGGCGGGCGTGGACGCTCCGTGGTTGGTCTCGCACATCAATCACCCGCACGTGCAAGCGAGTGGCGATGTGGCTGAGACGGTGGTGGTCTTGACCGCCGCAGTGCAGGCTGGCGATGTCGTTGTGACCATGAGTGCTGGCGATGGCACTCACGTTGGCCCGCGCGTGTTGCACCAGTTGGCGGAGTCACGCCATGGGTGATATCAGCGCCGATATGACCATTCTCGAGCAGGTGTCACTGGCGCCGTTGACCGCTTGGCGCATCGGCGGTCCCGCCCAGTACCTCGCCACGGTTCGCAGTGCGCAGGGGCTCCGCCGCGCGCTCGAATTTGCGGAACGCCACCAATTGCCGGTCTGGGTGCTCGGTGGCGGGAGCAACATGCTCATCAGTGATGCGGGGTTGGCTGGTCTGGTCATCCGTATGCGCGATACGCACGTGGATATCGTGGCCACGAGCAATGGAGAAGCCCAGGTAGATGTGGGTGCTGGTGCGCCCATGGCCAAAAGCGTGCGACAACTCGTCGCCGCTGGTTGGCAGGGCTTGGAATGGGCCGAAGGCCTGCCTGGCACCCTCGGTGGCGCCGTCTACGGCAATGCGGGGTGCTACGGCGGCGACATGGCCGGAGTAGTCAGGCGGGTGCTGGTATGGCAGGCGGGCCACCTCGAAGAGTGGCAAACTACGCAGATGGGTTTCGCATATCGCACCAGTGCCCTCAAACAACGCAACATGGGTCACATGCAGATGGGCATGCACGTGGCGGATGTGGGGCCGCTGGTGGTGGGCGCAACGCTGGCCGTGCTTCAGGCCGATCCACAACATTTGGCGACGGCCATGGCCAATACCGCCGCCCTGCGCAAAAGCAAGACTCCGCAGGGATCGTCGTGTGGCAGTGTGTTCAAAAATCCACCCGGTGAATCAGCAGGGCGGCTGATCGAAGCAGCCGGCCTCAAGGGATATCGCCACGGTGGTGCCGAAGTAGCCGAAAAACACGCCAACTACATCGTGAATGTTGGCGGTGCCACGAGCGCCGATGTCCGCGCCGTCGTGGCACACATCCAGCACCGCGTAGCACAGTACTGCGGGGTATTGCTTGAGCCTGAGGTACAAATTCTTGGAGAAGCATGGTAAATGCGCCGGATAATCCGTGTGCAGAGAGTGGGGCGATGATGAAACGAATCCGCGTTGGTGTGGTCTTTGGCGGGCAATCCGGCGAACACGAAGTGTCATTGGTGTCGGCCCGAGCCGTCATGCAGGGCTTTGATCCACAACGGTATGAAGTGGTGCCCATTGGCATCCGCAAAGACGGCCAATGGCTGGCAAGTGGCGATGTGCTAGCAACCCTCGAAGCACAGTCTGAACGCCACTTGTTGCCCGGGGGCGGTTTGCACGTCCAAGAGCCGGTGTTGCCGGCCCAAGTGACCGCTTCGCCCCACGTGGTGTTGCGGGGCAGTCCCCAAGGACAAACGCAAATTCCGGCCATTGACGTGGTTTTTCCGGTGCTACACGGGCCCATGGGCGAAGATGGCACCATTCAGGGGCTGTTTGAGCTAGCGGGCATCCCATACGTCGGATGTGGCGTGCTTGCATCAGCGGTCGGCATGGACAAGGCCATGATGAAAGCAGCCTTTAGCGCGGCTGGTCTCCCCATTGTGCCTTGGCGCCTCGTGCGCTCAGCGCAACTAGCACACCATAGTGATGCGGTGGTCAACGAGCTGGAGCAGCATTTGCACTACCCGATGTTCGTGAAACCCGCCAACATGGGCAGTAGTGTGGGCATCAGCAAAGCCAAAAATCGCGCGGATTTGCTGAGCGGATTGCGCGTGGCTGCGCAGTACGATCGCCGGATCGTGGTCGAACAAGGGGTGCCGGCTCGTGAAATTGAAGTCAGTGTGCTGGGGAACGAACATCCACAGGCAAGTGTGGTGGGGGAGATTATTCCCGGCAATGAATGGTATGATTATGAGGCGAAGTATTTGAGCGACGCAACTCAGGTTGTCATTCCCGCGGACATTGATGCTCAGTTGAGTGCGCACGTGCAACAGTTGGCGTTGCGCGCATTCCATGCGGTGGACGGTGCCGGCTTGGCACGCGTTGATTTTTTACTCGACAAAGAGCAGAACACCGTGTACCTGAGCGAAATCAACACCATGCCCGGGTTCACTCCCATGAGCATGTACGCCAAGCTCTGGGAAGCAAGTGGTCTCTCATACACGGATTTGCTTGATCGTTTGGTGGCTTTGGCGCTTGAGCGTGCACAGGTGACGGAGTGAGCGTGCATCAGCCCCGACAACGCCACGATCCACCGGTGCGTCGTCGCCCGTCACGGGTGCGGCCAGGGTGGCGTGTGCAAATGCAACAATTTGTGCAGACTGGCCGGGTCATCAGTGCGATTTTGCTGGCTGTGGTGCTGTTTTTGACCGTGCACATGGTCTGGTCAGATCAGTATTTGGTGCGCAATGTCATCGTGAATGGTGCCAAAGTCCTCACCGAACAGCGCATCAACCAGATGGTCTCGTTACACGGGATGTCCATTTGGTCGGTGAATCCGGAACGTGTTGCTGATACGATTCAGAAAAGTCCCTATGTGGATGCGGTCTCGGTGCAGGTCACCCTCCCCGATACCGTGGCTGTTTCTGTTCGTGAGCATCAGAGCGATATTCGCTGGAAGATTGGTGACCGCTATTTGATGGTGGATGCACTCGGTACCGTCATGGGCAGCGATGACGGTGTGGTACTCACTGACACGTTGGTTATCAACGATGATAGTGGCGCAGTGCTTACCGATACCATGCGCTATATTACCGATACCATGCGCTATGGTGTTGATGCGGGGGCCATTCGCATGGTTCAGGTGTTGGCACTCCGCTTGCCGGTCGAAGCCAAGCTGGTGGTGACGCGATATGGCTGGGATCTTCGCCGTGGTGTGACGTTGAATACTGTGGATGGGCGCTTGATCCTACTCGGTGACGAAACCCGTTTCGACGAAAAACTACAGTTGCTCCGTGATTTATCAGAGCGACAAGTTGAATATGTGTTTGTTGACTTGCGTCCGTTGACACCGTACTACCGCTTCGACATCCCACCGCAGGCCTTGTTAGCAACGGCCACCGTTGTCACCGATACATTATCGGCACCAGAGAATCAACCGTAACTGTAGAGTGAAGAGGGGTTGCTATGCCGAGTCGAATTATTGCTGGTATCGATATCGGTTCCACCAAAATTGTTACTGTGATTGCCGAAATCGATCCCGATGATGCCGTGCGCATCTTGGGGTACGGTATTACCCCCTCGAAGGGCGTCGACCGCGGCAAAATCGCGAACATTGAGGAAGTTACCCGGGCGGTGGGCAATAGCATCGCGTCGGCTGAACAAATGGGTGGCTATCGCATTGGGTCGGCCTATGTGTCGATTTCGAGCCAACATATTCAGTCCTACAGCCAAAAAGGCAGCGCGGCAATTACACGGGATGTGACCGTGAGCCGTGACCATATCATGCGTGCCATTGAAAACGCTCAGGCCATCAAGCTCCCCCAAGGCACCGAAATCCTGCATGTCATGCCCTACTGCTATGTGCTCGACGATGTCGTGTATGCAGACCCCTGTGGCATGAATGGTTACCGCCTCGATGTGCATGTGCATATGGTGGTCTGTGAGACCATGGCCATCCAAAATCTCATTACCGTGATGAAAAACAACGGCGTCGAAATTGACGACGTTGTCTTGCAACCGCTGGCAGCCGCTGAGGCCGTTTTGAGCGATACCGATCGCGAAAACGGCGTGGTGCTTGTTGATATCGGCAGTAGTGCAACTGGGGTCGCCTTTATTGCGCAAGGCAACACCACGCATACCCATATCATCCCCATCGGCGGGAATACCATCACCAACGACATCTGCGTGACGTTTAATATCAGTCCACATTCTGCGGAACACAACAAAAAGCAAATCGGTGAAGCAATCGCGGACGAAGTGCGCCATCAAGACATCGTCGAAATCGAGGGCCGTATGGCCGGAGTGCGCGTGCCCATTCACCGCTATCAATTCAACGATTGCATTCAAGCACGCCTCGACGAGTTAATCGATTTCATCATCTACGAAGTCGAATACAGCAACTACAACGGAGCCTATGCGGCTGGTGTGGTCTTGACCGGCGGTGGAGCGCTGCTCGATCACATTGAAGACTTGTTCGTGATGCGCTTCAACGCTCCCGTACGCATTGGCGATGTTGGTCAGCTTCGTGGTCACTCCGACGTGTTGCAGTCGCCCATGTTTGCGACTGCCATTGGCTTGGTACGCTGGGGGTTCAATCATGGTGCAGGCCATGGTACCCACAACGCCGAACCGAGTACGTGGCTGGAAATTTATGAGCGCATAAAAATGTGGTTGCGCGAATTTTTGCCGTAATCGCTCAATACCGCTAGGCTGGCCACTGCCTGTGTGTCGCCGGTATGTGCTCAGTGACTCGATGAATCACTAGGTTGAGCGTTGTTTGGGTATCATCGCTTGGTCAGTGTAAAGCCGTTGTTCACAACATACCCGCACGCTACATGAATACACATTGAAAGTATTTCCTTTACAAAATATGTGCTGAAATCACGACGGGGGGAGAAATCGTAGATGAGCACACATCGATTTGGTCGCACTGACATGGTCCCAAGCATCTGTGTGATGGGAGTCGGCGACGCAGGAGCTACGATTGTCAACCTGCTGGCACAATCGGAGACGACTGCAAGGAGATTGGTTGCCGTCTGTACTGACCGCACTTTTGTGCCATTACATGACCTGTTGTACTACTGCACATTGGTACTGCGGTCACGAAGGGGCAATCAGCAGCCGGAAATCCGTTGTTGGGTGAACAAGCGGCCATAGTTACCCGGAGTCGCATCATCGACGCCTTGTGCGACATCGATGTGCTCATCATCGTGGCCGGCCTCGGCGGGGGGACTGGTACCGGTGCAAGCGTTGAGATTGCCAAGATGGCATCGCGCCTCGGAATTACGATCGTGACCGTGCTCACGACGCCGTTTCGATTTGAGGGAAAACACCGCGCGAAGACCGCGCACGCAGGCCTCCAAGCCATCGCTGCCCTGACGCACGCACAGATTGTGGTGAATCTCTATAAAACGCTTGTGGGTGATACGAACCGCACCATCTTCGTAGCGTTTCAACGTGCAGATGGCATACTCTTACACCACATCGATGGGATCATTGAGATGCTTTGCAACCCCGGTCAGCGTGTGCTGCGGGTTGCTGATGTCAGGAATTTGCAGAGGGAAGCTAGTGCACTGACGATGCGTATCGGGTCAGCACCGGGTACCGAAAATCTCGCCCGTGCGGTACAGATCGCCATGGCTGATACGTTTGTGGATTTCGACGCGGCCCAAGTTCGCCAGGTCATGATTCATGCGCGTGTGCATGCCAACAGCACGCTGGTAGACGTCTATAATGCGGTGCAACATATCACGGCTCAGCTACCATGGGGCACTCCCATAAAGTGGGGTTGTAGTGACGCCCCCCAGTCGAGCGATTCGGTGTGTGTGACGGTCTTGTGGAATTACTACCCGTAGTATGGGGGCACATTTGCTTTGCATAATACACGTTTTTCACAAAAAATGGTGTAGACCTTCTGCCCAAGATGGTGTATAATTACTTAACATTACAAAATGGTTGCAAACTGCGCGATGAGGCACTCCTCATCTCCAAATAGACGCTTGCATTGCACACACATGGAGGCACACATGCCCAGCATCCCGCAACAACAGAACAGTGATCGCCTCGCCGTTATCCGTGTCATCGGCGTCGGGGGAGGCGGCTCCAATGCGGTGGACCGCATGGTGAGTGATGACGTGCACAGTGTTGAATACATCACGGTCAACACCGATGCCCAGGCACTCCAAGGCTCCAAGGCTCCCAAGCGTATCCGCATTGGTGAGAAGTTGACCAAAGGGCTCGGTGCTGGGGGCAATCCGGTAGTCGGTGAAAAGGCTGCCGAGGAGTCCCGTGCCGATTTAACCGAGGTCATCCGCGGCGCCGACATGGTGTTTATCACGGCTGGCATGGGTGGTGGAACCGGCACAGGAGCGGCTCCTGTGATTGCCAAAATTGCCCACGATCTCGGAATTTTGACGGTGGCGGTGGTCACGCGGCCGTTCCGTTTTGAGGGTAAGCCGCGAGCCAAAGCGGCCGCTGAGGGCATCGAGCGGTTGCGCCCGTACGTTGATACGTTGGTCATTGTGCCCAACGAGCGTTTGCTCAAGACCATTGATGTCAACACGCCCATGCTGGACGCATTCAAGTTGGCCGACGATGTGCTCCGCCAGGGCATCCAAGGTATCGCCGACATGATCAACTTGACCGGCCTCGTGAATGTCGATTTCGCCGACGTACGCTCGGTGATGTCGAACTCAGGCACGGCCCTGATGTCCATCGGCATGAGCAGTGGCTCCAATCGCATGGTCGATGCAGTGCGATTTGCGGTGGACTCGCCGCTCCTCGAAGTCAAAATCGAGGGGGCGCGCAGTGTGCTCCTCAACGTCACCGGCGGCGAGGATGTCACCCTCAATGAAGTCTATGAAGCTGCTTCGATTATCGAGGAGGCGGTTGACCCCAACGCCAACATCATTTGGGGCCTGTTGATTGATGAACACTATCCGCGTGGCCAAGTCAAAGTGACGCTCATCGCCACTGGGTTTGATCATCATGTGGTGGTCGAGCAACCGATTAGCAATCCAATGCCCGTTGTCCCCGATCGCTTGAATCGTCAGTCGCAAACGAATCCGCCGAGTGACAGTAATCGCGGTATTTCGACCTCCATGAATAACTCACCGCTTGGAGCGCGCACCAACGGTGCTGGGCGGAGTCCGTCGCAGCCATTGCGGAACTTGCCCGCTCCCAACGACGTCGATATTCCAGTGTTTTTGCGTTCGCAACGCGACAAAGGCAGTCAATCGCGCTAGGTACAGGGAACGCATACCGTGTTGCAACGTGCCGTGTTGTATGCGCAGTGCGGGACATGATTGTGGTTGTGTGTTGCATCGAATGCGTTTTTACATACGGGAGATGAGAGGAGCAATCCATCATGACAGCATCATACATGCGTCAATCGCATGCTGTTATTCGTATTGTGGGGGTAGGTGGTGGTGGCTCCAATGCCGTCAATCGGATGATCGACGAAGGGTTGTCTGGGGTCGAATTCATTGCGGTTAACACCGACTCGCAAGCGCTGAATAAATCCAAAGCGCCGGTGCATATTTGTATCGGTGAACGAAGCAACCGTGGCCTCGGAGCGGGCGGGAATCCAACGGTCGGTGAGCGTGCCGCCGAAGAGACCAACGACGAACTCTACGAAATGCTCCAAGGCGCTGACATGGTCTTCATCGCGGCTGGCATGGGTGGCGGCACCGGCACGGGTGCTGCGCCAATTATTGCCAGTATTGCCAAAGACCTCGGTATTTTGACGGTTGCCATCGTCACCAAGCCGTTTAGTTTTGAGGGTCGCAAGCGCATGAATCAGGCCGAGCAGGGGATTGCCGAATTGCGCAAGTACGTGGATGCGCTGGTGGTGGTCCCCAATGATCGTCTCCAAGACCACCTCAGGCGCGACGCGACCATTTTGAGTAGTTTTGAAGTGGCCGACAGCATTCTGCGTGACGGTGTGCGTGGCATCTCGGACTTGATTACCAAGACCGGTGTTGTAAACGTCGATTTCGCCGATGTTAGCGCCGTATTGCGCGATGCCGGCGAAGCCATTATGGCCATGGGTGAGGGGAAAGGTCCCGACCGCATCATGCAGGCCATCAACGCCGCCAAACAATCCGATTTGCTGGATGTGGAGCTGACCGGTGCAGAGCGGGTGCTCATCAACATCACCAGTGGCCCCGGTATTTTGATGACCGAGATTTCACAGGCAGTAGAAGAAATCGAAGCCGTCGTCGACGAAAACGCCAACATCATCTGGGGATCCGTCATTGACCCCGTGTTCCCCGATGACGGGGTCTTGATTACGCTGGTGGCGACTGGCACCAACGTGCCCCGGCAGCGGAGCGTGGGAATTCGTGGCAATCGGGCCGCATTGGGGTCCTCAGCAACGGCTCGCGACCAAGGGCAGAGCAGCCAGTCATCGTCCACGCAGCAACCGTTCAATGGCTCGAGTCCAACGAACAGCCGTGAATCATTGCCCGGGAGCCGTAGTGTGCCAGGCTCGCGTAGCGACGATGTGGGGCGCACCCCGCCCGTCGTGAAGCCATCAGTGCCGCCGACGCCGCTGGCTGGCAATCATCGCATGGGCAATCCGGTGGAGCGCTCGTACGAGCAGGATATCTCGATTCCGCCACGGATGCGCCAACGCCCCGACAATGACCCGGGTCGCCGGTCGTAGGTTTGTGACATTCTACGTGTGTGTGCTTCTGCACCCCGCCCGTCATCACGGCGAGTGGGGTGTACTGTTTTTTCGTGATTGGCGTATAATACTCATGCCGCCCGTAACCCTAAAAGTGAGGAACTGCGATGAGCACCATGTTGATTACAAATGGGGTAATTTATACCCTCGATCCAAGCAAGCCACGTGTAGATGCGTTGGGGATCCGTGATGGCAAAGTCTGTGCTGCGGGCACGCACGCTGAAGTCAGCGCCGTATTGCCGCAACCCACGTACACCATGGATTTACAGGGCAACACGGTCATCCCCGGCTTGACTGACGCCCATGTGCACATCATTGCGCACGGGTTGACGTTGCGTCAGGTGCGCCTCGATGGAATGAGCGATTTCGACCATGTGTGTGCCAAAATCTCGGCCGCCCACGAAGATGCTCCTCATCAAGGGTGGCTCCAAGGTGGTGGGTGGGATCACACGTTGTGGGGTGGTCGCTGGCCCACGGCTGCCGATCTCGAGCGTTTGGCTCCTGGGCGTCCAGTCGCATTATCGCGCAAAGACGGTCACTCGTTGTGGGTCAACGAAACTGCGCTCCGCATTGCGGGCATCACCCGTGATACCGAGGCGCCAGAGGGCGGTCATATCGACCGTGATGCGCACGGCGATGCAACGGGTATTTTCAAAGAAACGGCCATGCACCTCATTCGCAAGCACATCCCCGACATCACCGATGCCGATCGACTCCAAGCCGTCAAAGACGCATTCGCAGAGGGCTACCAGTACGGCATGGTGGGGATGCACAGTCTGACGGGGACGCGTCGTGATGGTGTCCACGATTTACGCACCTTCCAGCGCATGCGCCATCAAGGGGCACTGCCAGGGCGTATTTTGGTGCAGATTGACCCCCAAGGATTCGAACACATGCTCGAAATGGGCATGCGCAGTGGTCTCGGCGACGACTGGTTACGCATCGGTGCCTTCAAGTACTTCGCTGACGGCACCCTCGGCTCCGAGACTGCCGACATGTTGGCGCCATTTGAGGGGGGCAACAACTACGGGTTGCCGACGATGACCCGCGAAGAAATCTTCGATTATACGCGGCGGGCCAATCATGCCGGCATTGCTATCTCGGTGCACTGCATCGGTGATGGTGCCAATCGCAAAGTGCTGGACGCCATTGAAGCCGCTTTGAGCGATCTCCAGCAGAGTGGTGAAACGCTCCGCGATACGGCGGAGCGCGTCTTGGCGGTGCCCAATCGCATTGAGCATTGTCAAATTCTCGATCCAATCGATATTCCGCGTTTTGCAGCGATGAACGTCGTGGCATCGATGCAACCGGTGCACATGGTGGGCGACTGTGACACCGCAGATCGTTTGTGGGGCAAGCGGAATGCCTACAGCTATGCGTGGCGTTCGTTCGAAGAAAGCGGCGCAGTGTTGGCCATGGGCTCGGATGCCCCTGTAGAATCGCTCAACCCGTGGTTGAGTGTCTATGGCGCAGTAGCACGGCGCAAGCTTGATGGACTTCCCGTGGGTGGCTGGTACCCAGAGCAGGCGATTAGTCGCATGAGCGTGTTGCGCGGTTTCACAGTGGGCGCCGCCTATTGTGGCAGTAGTCATACCCGCCAAGGGACCTTGATGCCGGGCATGGTGGCCGATTTGGCCGTGTTGACCGCTGATCCCTTTGCATGTGAAACGCGTGAACTCGCCGATATTCGTGCGCAGTTGACCATGATCGAAGGACGTGTCGTCTACCGAAATGGCTTCTAGACCACGTATATGACCGCTTTGCCCCCATGCTACGAGTGCGGTGCACTCGCCGTGTGGGGGCGCTTTTTTGTGGGAATCTGAGCAATTTTAAATCTCGTGGTAAAACTCGTTAAAATTCCCCTTGACAAGCCCCCACCCCCGTGCTAATATACACCTCGTTGCGAAAACGGTTCACTCCTCCGAGCGAAACCCGCAACGCAGAGGAAAGCAAAATACAGCCCGACATCAAGGGGCTGATTTTTATCGCCTCGGCACCTTCACAACTGAATCGTGATGACTAAACTACAAAGACCCTGTCAG
>Ga0172372_10002965_pt1 | contig 25350 bp, 40 predicted proteins | sample LakKiv5m_2_FD_114544 | JGI IMG/M metagenome (GOLD analysis project Ga0172372, IMG submission 114544) | Freshwater microbial communities from Kabuno Bay, South-Kivu, Congo - kab_092012_9.5m | ecosystem: Environmental > Aquatic > Freshwater > Lake | place: Democratic Republic of the Congo...
ACTTTTTTAAATCTATCCATCAATGGTAATTTTTCAAATATAGCTCCACAACTGTTGCAAGTTATAGGAGGCGGAACAGTAGCCATCCAAACTGTAGGCATTAATAGAGAACCTCCACACTCGGGACATGTTCCAACGATTGATTGTCCTGGTAATATATTGTCTTGCATATTATTCTCTAACATTTGATTCAATCACTTAATCTAATTCAATATGTATATAATACTAAAATCTAAAATTCATATTGAATTGAAGACTTTGTTTATATTGTAAATTTTTATCCAAAGAACCAAAAGAAACTGAAGCTGTCTTATTGCTTCCCATACAATACTTTATTTGAGGACCGGGAATTATTTTTTGATTTCCTAATGATTGTTGCTCTGAGATTCCAATTGATAAGTTTTCTAATGAATATATAGAATTAGCATAAACAGAATTAATGCATAATAATGCTAAAATAAAATATTTCATACGCTAAATTTAGATTGTTTTATATAGCCAAATTATAATTTAGATTAAAGAGGCCAAAATTCGCAAATATATTCTTTGTATTCGCAATTCTCATATTCTTTTTTAGATACCATTTGAGCTCCATAATTTTGTGGATTAACAAATAATTGTCCATTAATAAATTCAGCGTCGTCTGTTGGAAATGAACATCTTGCTAAATATTCTTTATGAGCGTGTTTTATTTTCTTTTCAATCTCATAAGGGCAATTTTCAATTATAAGAAATTTTTCATACGGATCATGATGTAAAATAACGTATTCAAGCTTAACTTTTATTTGCATAATTTAATATAGAAATTTAATTAATAAGATTCTAATTGACACTCGATAAAGATATTTTTAGGCTTTTGTTGTTTAAATAATTCGGCTTCTTTTTGAGACTGATTGCCGCCTCCAACTTTTATTAAAACATCTATATAATCTATAAATGCTTGAGATTCATCCCCGAATTTTTCTCCAACAATAATTTGCTTTTCTACATAACATAGATTGCATTGTAAAGCTTCTTTAGGAGCAATTCCAACTCTTGTAAATTGTTTACTAGATCCAAATGTAGCAAAATAATAATTGCGCTCTCGTATATTTCTTTCTTGATAATACAATGAAATAGTATCACAAACAGCGTAAGCTAGAGCTGGAATACCATAATCAGTTAATCCAGAAACGATTTCAAATTTACCGATACATCTATAGTCATCATCGATATATTTAGAATTTCTAGTAAGTGCAAATATTATGTCTCTTAAATTATTGTATGCTTTATTAATTGGAAAACTTTTAGCTGAATATCCAATTACACCAATTTTTAATACATTATTTTCTTTCATATTAATCCCAAAAACAAGTTAAATATTTACCAAACAAATCACAAGCATCTTGAATTTTTATTGCATTATCTAAAGATTCGTATTCATATCCATTAACGTATAATTCGAATCCCTCAATAATAGTATTCAAAATAAATACCCATTCAGCTTCAGAAAACATTCCTGGATGTCCATGAGATTCAGTTTTATATTTTTTTAAAATAGGTAAAGCTTTTTTCATTATATGAAAACCCAAATCCCAAGATGTTGGATCATCGTATCCTCTTATATTTCTTTGAAAAAAATATTTTATAGAATTTTTTATTCCACGTATTTTAGAATAAAAATTTTCAATTGTTACTTCTATTTTCCATTTTATTGGATTTTTAATTCTATATTGCATTCTATCTTGTAGTAATTCTTTTAATAACTGTTTCATATTTATTCTGTAAATGAATCCATTAAGTATTTAATATAATCTGGCTTTTTTTGAAGATAAAGATTCATACACAAATTAAATTTAGCGTCTTGATATATATCTCTTGTTTTTATTGCATAACTTTTGCGATCTAAATCTTTATTTTGATTATACCATTCTTCGCAAATAGATTTTACTCCATAGAACTCTTTAGAAGCTCTTTGGTTCATTTCGTCTATTTGTTTAATAGTAAACTCATCTCCAACAAACAATGCTTTTAAATCATCTACTTGCTCATTTAGACATGATTCGTATAAATTTTTAGGTGTAGAAATTAATTCTTTTGTTTTATGCAGCATGCAATACCAATCTGATTTTATTTTAAGACGAGTTTTATCAGAAAATTCTACAATATATCCTTCTATATTTTTAGTTTCTTTTACAGTTTCAAGAATAGATTTATCATAAGTTTTTACTGCATACTCCTTTAAATCAGATGGAATATCAATAGTCTTGATAGATGATCTAGATTGTACAGATAAAATAGTTAATGAAGACTTATCATATCCAAGAACTATGCGATTTTCTGGAGCAGTCCATTCTAAATCTATTGTACAATTTTGTTCTACTGTATAATAATCTATTATTGATTTCAAATCAGAATATTCTTCGCTGTTTAAAAGTTCCATTGCTTTTTGACAATGCTCGCTTTTTGTAGACATCTTAGACTTAAGCTTTAATTCTCCATTTTGATCTATATACGTAGACATTAAAGATCCGTCTAATTTATCTGTTACTAAAACATTCTCTTCTAAAATTCTATGACCTAAATTAGCCAATGGATTTTCGTCAAGATTGAAAAATTTTTTCATTGGTAATGCTGCCAACCAAATTGGATTTTTATTTTCGTCAATAAGAAAAGTTGTGCCTCTTGCCCATAAAGTATCTTGATTCACTAACCAATCAGAATATGAACTTAAAATCATATATCCGAATATTCTATATGAGAATCCATTTTCAGCTGGTTGATCAACATAGTAAAATGGATTGTCTTTTCTGGATTCGCCAGAAATAGAAATCAAATTATTGTATAGTTCTAATTGTCTAGGAGTTAACATAAGTTTTTATTAAAAATTTTTCTACTTGCTCTGAAATTAAATGCTGTATAGCGTGAGAATTAAAATTAGGTAAATCAAATATTTTTTTAAGTTGCTCTAATAATTCTTCTTCATTAGAATCTACATTGTAGTCTTTAAAATTTTCAAGCATAATCTCAAGATCTTGCACAGACTTTGATGTATTGTATATGCCAAAAATATTAACAGTATATTGTGCAACCCTTTCACAAAGAGGCATACTTGTATTTCCAACGATTATTTGAATATTTTTATTTTCCATATTAAAATATCATAATTGTTTTCTTTATAGTATATAATCATTATCAAACTTTATTGAACCAATATCATTTTGCACCATATAAGCTAATAATGATTTTCCAAAATCTTCTAAAATCATTAAATCTAATGTGTCAAGATATTGAAGTTGAATAAATGATAATCTGTCTGTTATTACTTGATGTAAACGATTAACAGAATAGATAATATCAGAAAAATTCAATATTTTATTTCTATACTCTGATTTTTCTGGATGAAGAAATCTTTGATATTCTTCAGGCAACGACTTAATGCTAACTTGTATTTTACTATGCATACCCGCAAAATTCGTTATATTCATTACAGTGTAATTGAAATTCAGACCTTCCTAATTTAGAATTTATGTATGAATCAAAATTTTTATTCTTATGAGTAAAGCAGCGTTTACCTTTATAATAAAAGAATGATACGTATTTATGTATCTCATCCAAATTATAATCAGTGCAAACCTTAAGAAATAAATTTGGTTTATGCTGAGTTGGTTTGAATCCTAAATCAGTTAGTGTATTTATTATTGACTGATCTTTTAAAAATATTGGGTCTAATTTTATATAAGCTTTTATCCAGTTAGTCATACAAGTATCAAATAATATTAGAATATTCACTTCTATCAAAATTAGTCTTACGATTAAGACCATTTTTAATTATGTATATATCATAGGCTCTAGCAGCTTCTTCAGGTTTATCGTAAGTTCCTAAATATTTATATGTATGATTATGACAAATGAAAGAACAAATTCTTTTTGTTTTCATTTTTTTATCAGTAATTCTTTTATAAGTATTATATCTTATTCCAATAAATTCTTTGAAAGTAGATTTTTTCTCCTTCCCTTTATTCATACTTTGATAAAATATGTCTTTATGAATTTTAGTTAAATTACTTATATGACTGTTAAATAAATTTTGATTTTTTGGTATTATGAAGTAATCACTGTAATCCAATAAAGCATCATTAGAAAATAGTTTATAAACTTCTCTGCATATGTTTATCGCAGATGATATATTATTTATTGATACAAAAATTGATTTTATCCCATTAAAAGTTAATGGCTTCAATATTCGTTCTTTTCTATATGCTAGTCCACCTCTAGGACTATTTACATACTTAGCTAAACTTTTAACTCGACCATAATTACTTATTTCATAAAGATCTTCGTATCCTTCAATAGGTTTCCAAATTTCGTTTGGTAGATCTTTAAGATCTACGCTTTGACATAATTGTTCCATAGAATCGACAAAATAAATTACATTTTTATACTCAAGAAATTCAACAACTGAATTTCTCTTAGTTATTTATACATATAACATTTTTAAATGTACATAAGTATTTTAAGTTTTTTTAATTTTTGTATTCTTAATGAATTTACATGTGTCGTCCAGATCTTCATAAACGATTATGTCGACCATGTCTCCATCGTTAAATCCAGGAAGCATGTTATTTCTCACTGAAAGACATTTTCGTTTAAAATTTAGAGAAACTTGCTTACAATGAATAGTATTTCTATCACTTATTATTTTTAAAAGTTTTTTGCCAAAGGTATTGAGATCTAGCGTATCAACTAAATCTCTGAAAATAACATGACACTTTTGTTTTACTGTATCATGAAATACCCAAACACTACTACTTTCAAAATTGTATGACAATGCATTTTTAATTACTGATGAATCAGAAGGAATATATACAGATCCTTTACTGTTTATTTTTGCTGAAAATTTGTACATAAATAGATAAAATAAATTATTGAGCTAATTGGTAAACGTTGACTTTATAGCCAGATATAGGACTTTTAATTCTATAATCTTTTATGAGAAATAATGAACTTGCAGACATCATTTTTCCAAGTACTATTGCGGCATATTGTTTTTTAGGACCTGTATCTAAAGTAACTCCATATTCTTGCTCTAAATATTTAGTAAGTGTATATGCAGTTAATTCCTCTGACTCTTGGCGTTGTTTGCAAACATCTGCAACATAAGATAAAATCACATCTCTATTTTCTGCATTTGATAATTTTAATGAAGGATACTGTTTTTTAGATGATGACATTCTTGTTTCAAAATCAAATTTTTCAGATTCACCGACTTTAATAATTTCCGGTGTTTGATGATTATTAAATTCCACTTGTGGAAGATTAATAATTTGAGCTTTTTTAGGATAATCCTGCAAAAGAACATCAATGCAAGAAATTTTCTCTTCTATAAGAGACTTTTCTTGTTCAAGAATAGATTTATACTCTATCAAATTATTGTTTAGAGTTTTAACACATAGTGTAGACATAAAAATAACAAAAGTTAACATTTAGATAAACCAACAGCGATTTATCTTTCATTATACATATAACTATATTTTTGAAAAGTACATAAGTATTTTAAGTTTTTACAAAATATTTTTAAACCAATCTGGATGTGTATTAAAATTTTTCCATGTAGCAAACGCTTGCTTTTCTCCTATATAGTAATTTCTGTATGATTCAACTGGATTATTTTCAATTTTATATTTATCGGGCATAGCTAATGCTATTGTGGTTATTCCTATTTTAGGTAAAAAATCAGGCTTTTTTAATGAAAGTAAAAGATCGTAAGACTTATGATTTACTTTTTTATTATAGCGTGATTTATATTCTTCATTTAGATAATGAGTCATTTCTACAAGCCAATTATAATTTTCTAAAGATTCTCTAACCCAAATAGAACAGGGATGATTTTTATGAGTTGTTTTATATGGCGTTGTAGACCCACTTAAATTATGAGCAGTACATAGCATTTGTGCATGTTCCAAAATCATTTTAATCACATGCTTATCACAGTGATACATTGCACATAATTTTGGGTCTAAATCTAAAATGAATATATTCATAAATTATCGATTAATGTATTCACCAGCCAATCATTCCAAAATCCTTCACAAGGAGTACTTGGAAAATATGAATTATCTGATAATCTTTTTATGTCGTCGACTAAATTATCTAATTGAGTACCAATACCATCATTAATATAATGATACTTAGCGTATTTTATATCTTTAAGAAATTGTGCATCTTTTAAAGGATATTTCAAATCACCAGTTTCATATATTTCTTTTAATTGTAAAGAAGCTCTAAACGCGTGATGTATTGCTTTCCAATCTATGCTTTCATTTTTTCTTGCTAATTCAGCTCTTTCACCAAATGAAGTATAAAAATGAAACATAGAATTTCTTAAAGACTCTACATAATCATTTAGTCCAAATTTTTTATCAAATACTTCATAATATGATTTTTGCAAGTCTATAGAGTTATCTTCAGTATATGAATAGGTTATTTTAGTATACTCAAGAACGGGTAAATCTTTTATGTAATGTAATATTTTAGTTCCTTTAGTATTAGCTTTTCCTGTAGATATAGCTTCTTTATATGAATTATAAACTCCAGGCACATTTTCTGGTTTAGCGTGAGTATCATGAAAATGAATATGATTCAAATAAGCTTGAAAAGTCATATCTTCTGTTACTTTTCTTGATGCTATTATTTTATCGCACCATTCAACTATCTTTCCAGCAGTGTCTAAACGAGATCCTTTTAAAGAATATTTTGCAGCTTGAGATCTAGCATACCCTACATAAGATTTCACATTTTTTGAATAAAATAAATGTCTTTTTGATTTTAAATCTTCCCAAATAGGAGAAGAAATGTCTTCCCATTTATCAGGAGCATGCAACATGTCTATAGCGGTAGTATCCCCATCTATAGCGAGCTTAATAAAATAATTCAAAGAATAATATTCTTCGTCAATATCGATAGAAGTATTTTTGAGTGAATCAGAATTTTTTTGATTTTTATTAATTGACTTCTTTACAGTTTGAAGATAATACTCTTCTTTTGTAGGAAGATAAATACCTTTATAATCAGTATCTGAAGTTGGAGAATTAGTTCCATACAGATGTGAACCAAATCTCATTTTACATAGTATTTTCATATATTATCTTAAAGAGTTACGAGCCTTATCATAATATTTATAGCAGTATGTATAGAGCTTTGCTACATTTTCTGGAGTTAATAATTGGCCTTCTAATTTTCCATAAGCATGTTCTAACATTCCGCCTTCAGTAAAATAATTTCCTTTATAAAAACCCAAATAGTAATTAACAAATCCAACTGGAGTTAATCGAGGCATTATTTTAGACTTATGACTTAATTGAGCATCATATATTCCTATAGAATCTTGTGATATGCCTAATGTATTTATAAGAAAATTTTCTATTAAATCACTAGCTGTCAAAGAATAATTAAAAATTATTAATTTTTTATTGAAAGTTTGTAGATTTTTTATTACCTTAGAATTGAAATTATCTCTTAATGCTTGTTTTAAATATTTATGATGAATGCATAAATGAATTAATATAGTAGATTCTTCCACTGTTTTAAAATCAAGGTTAGTAAAATCATGAATATTTTTTACTTGTCCAGCCATAAGAGGATTATAGCTTTTAGAGATTATAATAGTTGGATTTTCTCCGTATTGTTGGAAAATATTTTTTCCAATATTTCCATATCCCATTATTACATTTAAGCAGTCTTCTGCTGGTTTTTTAGAATAATCCATTTGGTTCATATATTTTATAAAATTAATTTAATGATATATAACAATTATTGACAAAATTTGTATAAACAATTTTAATGTATTTAAAGAATTTTGTCAACAACCATAGCACATTTTCTTCCTTGAAAAATAGCGTTATGAAAATCATCGCACATAGGTTGACGAACCTTTCTTTGCATATTCTTAGCCAATAACATTACTTCTGCGATTTCATTTATATCTATAATGGCGTCAAAACTATCTCCAAAATTAATTTTTCTATTTAAAACTTCTTCAAATCGATTTTTCAGTATCTTAACTATTTTAGGATCACTGCTACAAAATCTGTATTTCCATTCGTCAGTCATTAATAATATAGTAGACTTAAAAGTTGAATATTTAGAATTTTTAGTAAAAGTAATTCCAAATTTTATATAGTCTTTAAATGATGTAGCCATAAATTTGTAAATTAATCATTGTCATAAGGATAGTAATATCTATCGTCGTCTTCCCCTTCAATGTATTTTATACAATCATTTATGACAGTTTTAATGTTGTTTGATTTTATATAATCATTGAGTGGTTGTAAATGTTTTTTTACTTCAGAATTCATAACGAATATTTCTCCAGAGTCTCTCATGACCGTCTCCGAGGTATTATACCACCACCAAAATGCCGTATCATCTCCGTTAACATCATTGTCATAAAATAAATCTTTAAAAAAATCTATTAAATAGAAGGTATACGCTCTAGGAACTCCATTTTCAAATAGTTTATATTCGAATACTTTTCCATCGAGAATAGGTGAAAACTTCTCAATAAGTTCAGAACAATTTATCATAGCCATATATTTATATACTAAATTTTTTTGCTATGATTTTTTTAATTTCTTCAGAACAATTTCTATGACTTAATATTAATCTAAAATTTCCTCTACAAGCTCTTGTAGAAGCAATCAATTTTAATGTGTCAGTCTGTGTATTGTCATTTCTACAAATCCAATAGATGACTGCGTTTTCTTCTAATCTATCGCTAGTTATTAATTCTCTAAGAATATTATCCGGAGTATTAGTGTCTTTAGCTAATTTCAAATCATAAAAATGTTGATCATAATTATAACCAAAATCAAAACAATCTAATTGACCTTCTATAATACAGTCATTATAAACTTTTTCAGTAAGTTTTCCAACTTTTAAAATTTCTCTTTTCATACGACAAATAAATTAACATTTTAACTAGAAAGATTCAACATTAAATCTTCCATAATTATTTATACATATAACATTTTTAAATGTACATAAGTATTTTAAGTTTTTTTAAAAAAATTTTGTAAAGTACATTTTTCTATTGAAGTTCTACAGTCTATAAATGAAGCTTTAGAATATTCTTGTTTAACAAAATCAATATACATACTGAATTGTCCATCGTCTCCCATATATTTTTTAGTATACTCAGACTCATTTAGAAACAATCTCTTAGGGTTTAATTGGTCTATTGCAAGATTATCAAAACAAATTAAATTATCTTTTAGAATGAATCTTAAATTACGATACCAATCTAAAATATTTTTTTCAACAGAATCATTAAATTTATTTTTATATTGAATTCCGCGACCAAATGTTTTATATCCTAATAATAGTATTCTAGGAGTATTTATTTGAGTTTGTATTTCCCTTATTATAGAACTTGTATGGCACCCAATAATTACGTGAATAACGCAATGTTGAAATTTTTTATAAAAATCAATGACTTTTTGAAGATTAAAAGTATATGAAATTCCAACAGCTTTTATCAATCCTCTATTTTCCCAATCCAATAAAATTGTTTCATACCTATCTAAATGTTTTTCATTTATGGTAATATTGGCAATGTACTTATTTTCTTGTAATTTTATTAAAAAGTTCTCAAGATTAGGATGAGACATTGGATCGCCTCCACCAATAGCTAATTCAGTTCCAGCTGGTAATACTTTTAAAATTTCAAAAGCTTTTTCGAGATCTCCGTGTTTTCCAGCTACTGTGGATTTTTCATGACAATAAGAACACCCAGCGTCGCAATAGTTTGTGACTTTAATATCTAGACTCTCTGGATAATCGGCTATAAGCTTATCTTCATTAGATTCTCTTATCTTTGTACCATCTTCTAAAATAGATACTACATAATTTCCATTAGAATATCTATGAAGAATATTAGATTTAATTACCTCCATAATATTGATAATTCAAATCTTCAAAATGATCATTACTTCCATTATCGTTTGAAGTATACAATATTGATTTTGTATCAAATAAAAATCTTTTTAAATCTTCTCTATTATTAAGTAGTGGTTCAATAATCCCATTATACTTATCATCTGAATGATCTACATATCCATCTATAACGTCGCTTGAATCAACTTCATTATTTTCAATTTTATCACAAAGATTTTCAAAATCTTCACAATAAATTTCATATCCAGTAGTTTCTTTTACAAGATTATTTATATCATTGAAAATTTCTTTAATAGACTCTATTTGAATTTTTCTTAATTCTAATTTTTCTTGAATGATTTTTGGATCTTTCTTATCATCATACCAAATATGTTCTAATTTATTACGTATTATGCAAATAAACATGTATGCTAATTTATTGGAAATGTCAGTAAATTCTTCAGTGCACCAACCATATTCTCCAGAAAAATTAAAAGTAATTTTTGACGTATAACTATCAATACACTGTTTGTATGATTCTTCTATTAATGAAGCATCTTCCTTATTTATTACAACACAATGAGTAGAAGAACTATTTGTTTCAAAAACAGATTGTCTTATATTTTTTATGTTCATATATTTAATTAAATTAATGTATTTACAAACTTTGCATCATAATTACTACCAAACTTCTCTTTAAGAAGTTTAAATATCTCTCCTTTAGATTTTCCTAAATTAGCTGCAATTATTTCTTTGAGCTCTTCTTCAGAAGCCTGTTGTGGTAAATATGAAATCAATATTTGTTTTTCAATTTCAAATTGAGATTTCTTATCTTCTGTTAATTGAAGAGATAAATTTTCATCAGTTGACTTAATATATTTCTTAATTACAGAAATTGCCTCGTCTTCTGTAGAATCTCCATTACGTTTATCTTTTCCAATTTTAATTATATCAGAATAAAGAGTTGTAAGCAATGAAGATTTTACAATATCTTTCATTTTGCGAGCTTCAAATTGATCAATTTTAATTTGCGCTATAATTGTCATTACAATAAAAAATCACACTATTTAAGAATTATTTCACAAGGTTCTGAATTTAAGCAAGTGTACTCAATTGCAAGATTATTAATTTTTCTACCGCCACGAGCTGAAGAAATAAATGCAGTAATTCTTTTCTTTGCATTTGAGTTTAAGACATCAATAAAATTTGCAGTTTTTTCTTTTTTCAAAGCTTTTTGATTAATGTCTTCAAATATTGCAACATTTGAAAGATCTATTTCATTTTCATAAACTTTAACATGACCTCCAAGTTCATTAATTTTAAAATAAAAACTATCGTGCTCCGTTAAAGATTTCGTATTGTCTACAGCTATATGCGAAATTAATTTTGCAGTAGCAATTTTTCCAATTACTGAAATATCTTGACGAACTGCATCTAACTTAACTGTAGCACCAACAGTACTTAATTTATTAGTAGCAATAGTGACACTCTTAACTTGAATGACAGGAACTTGTTGTTTAATAGCTTCTTCAGCATTAGCACTTATTGCAACTGAAAGACCTAAAACGGTAGAAATTAAAAATTTTTTCATATATGTTATATTAAAGTTATGATTGTTATATAATGTCAATTGTTTCAAATTCGAAAATATATTTAACTGGATCTCCTGAAAAAGCAGTCAATTCCAATCCAATTAATTTTCTTATGTTTTTAGTGTGTAAAGAAATAGTATCAATTACTTTCCCTTTATCATCTTGAAGATTCAAAACAATATTTTTTACTCTTTTTGTTAAATCAAAAACACTTATTGAATCACTTGCTAAAAACTCCAAAATTAAATTTCCAGGTGAATAAGAAATATTAACGCACCTTGCTTCTAATTCATACGGAAATTTATTTCCAGAATTATCATAAAAATCTATGTTGTAATTAAATTGTCTCAAAGAATTTGACATCTTTAACAAAGATGATTTGTTTGGTTTATTTTTCATATATTTATATTAAATTATTGATTCAAATATTTTATAACGATCTACATTTATTGTAGCATTCATTACTTCAATAGGATCTGCTTTTGCAGATAAAACTGTTTTAATTATAGAAGGTGAAGCTCCAGATACTAAAACGGCTTTATCATTTTTATTAATTGGACAATTTCCAGAACGACCGTTTACGTTCCAAAATACTAGTCTTGGAAATTCATATCCAGATTCTAAATATTTTTGTTTAATCATTGAAAAATTAGTACAAGATGAATTAGAAGCCTCATTAAATTCCATATCAGAAAATACTAAAACGGTTGTTGGCATATCTTCTTTAGAAACGTTCCCCTCTTTAGCTTTAGTAAGAATGACGTCAAATACTTTTTCAAAATTTGTAGTCATTGACCAATTAGAACTTTCCAATTGACGAGTTCTTTCAATTAAATTACCCTTAAGAATTTGTAATTTTGGATCATCAGAAAATGTAATAAATCCATCTTTAAAAATTGAATTATTTCTTTCAGAGAAATATAGACCAAGTGAAACTGAAATATCCATAGGTAGTCCAGACATAGATCCAGATACATCACACACTGGAAGAATTTTTTCATTAGTGTCTTTAAGATAATTTGGTAATGCATTCCATTGTGCTACTACGGATTGTTCGTTATCTCCTCTTTTAATTGATCTATAAATGTCATGTGGAAATATAGCAGACGCATTTATTTTCTTTTCACCTTTTGTAACAGCTTCAATATACAATTTGTATCTTTCCTCATCATTACGATAAAATGCTTTTCTATACTTATTAGATGCCACAGAAGGAACATGTTCATAGTTAATTTTATCCCATTCTTTTTTAGACATTTGTTGCTCAATAGTCTTTGAAAAGAAAGTAATGAATTTTCTATATTTAGCGTCATTCATGTTAAATTCTTTTTGAAAAGCAATTCTAAATTCAGCAAATTCTTTGTTATATCTACGAGGCATCCATTTAGCCAAAAGATTACGATGTTTTTCCATGTAATCATTTTTTATTTTAATTTCAGGTTTAGAAGGATCTTCGCATTGCACAGCTCCACAAAGTACATCATAAATGAGGCTCAAAACTTCTTTTGACTTTAAATGCATTAAAGAATCCCATCTATTGTATTCTGGAACCATTATTACTATTTTATTGATTACTTCGTTATAATTTTTTTCAATCCATTTAAGAGCAATTCTAAAGAATCTGCGTTCACCTTGTCCTTCTCTAATATCGCCAAGATAGAATATTGTTTTAAGAGTAGACTTTGGATCTTCAGACCATGCTTTTTGTAAAATTCTTTCTATATTTTCAACAGATTCATTTCTGCATGCACCGCCTAAAAAGAATAAATCCAATACTGAATTTTGAGTTGTGGAATGAGTTACTGCTCCATTATATGTAGTAGTATCTTTTGTTTGAAGAGCTTCAAATAAATTGGTCATAAAACTATAATTAAATTACTTTACATTTACTTATATAATACAGAGGACATTGAACTTACGACCAAAAGTAATTTTTTTTCGTTTGCTGTTAGTCCTCTTATTATATTTTATATATAATTGTTTAAATTATAATTTATTCAAGTATTTAAAAATAATTTACGGAAGTCGTCTCTTTCGAGAATAAGCCAGCTACACTACTACTGTGTTAAGATAAAATTCCTAGTTTTATCTGTTGGATTTGCGCCAACGACCAACTGGAGATAAATACTTTGCAGTATGACTTCCTATTTTAGAACAGAAGATATTTAAAACATTTGCTCTACCATCTGAGCTATATCTGATACTTAGGAACATCAGATAATGGGAATCGAACCCATGACCACAATATTAAATGCAGTTTATCTTCTTATTATGTATATAATACTAATTTTCTAAATTTGAAATAATTTCTTTTCCAATTTGTAATGGTATATTAAAATTTAAGCTTAATAAATGTTGAAGTTTAGTTTCTGGAAAATTATATTTAGATAGCTCTTCTATTATTGTAATATGAGGAATGTAGTTGTCATGTGTGTATTTGCATCCTAATTGAAGCCATTTTTGGTGTCTTTTATTTAGAAGTGTAGAACTCACTAACATCACTAAATTGTCTCCTAATAGAGCAAATTCTATTCCATGAATACTTATATTAGAAATGTTTCTTGTTATTTTATTTGGGCAAACTTCGCTAAACATAATAGTTGTATGAAATTCATACGGAGTCTGTTTTTTTAATTCATTCTCATGTAGAAATTTATTTAATGTTTCAATACTGTCTTTCGTAAGATATGAACAACAATAAAATCCATTTTTGCCAGTATATTCAGCCATATTAATTATTATATTTTTCTACTAAATTATAGTATCTTTCTTGATCTTCTTCAGATATAAATCCGTCTAAACCACTAGGAAGTTCATTATCAATATTTTGAATAATTTTTATTAAAAATTCAATATCTGATTTTTCTTGCATATACAAAAATAAAAATTAACAGAGGACATTGCTTTTTACTTTAACAGAGTATTGCAAAAATGCTGTAAGTCCTCTTATCTGCATATCTATATAAATAAAAATTAACAGAAACCAGGTCTGAAAGTTTCCTTTCAGGGGAATTGAACCCGAAACCAATACCCATAAATTTGATTTGCTGGATGGCTTCTTATTTTCATTCGCATAAAAATAAAAACAGAAGAGGCCGTTATTCTTGGTATAACAGCTTACCCATTAGTTTTATCTAACTAATAAATAGTTTCTATTGCTAGAAACAATTACTAAAGATATACTTTAGTATACTTGCATAAATTTTAAAAATTTGCTGCATCTCTTCTTATATAGTGTATATAATAAAATATTTACAATTATGATGGAATTATTGCAAAGTTTTTTGCATCCTCTCTAGTTAATGGAGCATCTATAATATTTCCATTGACTTCTATATTTATAATCCATTCTTGAGTGTGTTCATTAAAATATGTTAAGAACTGAAGTTTAGACTCTAAACAAATAAGCTTAGAATATTCTTTAATTTCATTTCCATAATGATCGTGATATACTGGTTTAGCCATAAACTTAAAAAATTATTTCTTTTCTATATTGTATACTTTTGTGTTTTCGTCTATTTTATGTTCAACTACTTTATAATTTGTAATTGAACATCCACTTAGAATTGTTATTGATTGTAATAATAAAAGTAAAGCTAATATTTTCATATTGTTTGTAACAAGTTATTAATTGATGATTTAAAGAAATCTTTATTTTCTATTGAACCTTTTTCTTTAATTTGAATTAGAGCCCCAATAATTAGTTTTGACACTTCTTCAAAATGTTTTACTTTAAATCCACGAGTTGTCATAGCAGCAGAACCTAAACGAATTCCTGATGTAACAAATGGACTTTGAGTTTCACCAGGAATAGTATTTTTATTGCATATAATTCCAACAGATTCTAATTCTGATTCAACAATTTTTCCAGTAATTCCTAAAGAAGACAAATCCAATAAAACTATATGATTGTCAGTCCAGTCTGAAACAACTTTTAATCCAGCCGACATAAATGTGCGAGCCATTGCTTGAGAGTGTTCTATTACGCTGTACATATAATTTGTAAACTCTGACTGTAATGCTTCTTGAAATGCAACAGCTTTTGCTGCAATTATATGCATTAATGGACCACCCTGTAGACCGGGAAATAAAGCTGAATTTATTTTTTTATAAATATCTTCACTATTAGTCATTACAATTCCGCCTCTTGGGCCACGTAGTGTTTTATGTGTTGTTGAAGTCATCACGTCAACTAATTCAATAGGATTTGGATGAATACCAGTTGCAACAAATCCAGCTATGTGTGCTATATCAGCCATAAGATACGCACCAACTTCATTTGCTATTTCTCTAAATTTATCCCAATTAATGTATCTTGAATAAGCAGAAAATCCAGCAATAATAAGCTTAGGTTTACATTCTAGTGCAATTTTTCTTACTTCATTATAATCTATTAACCCAGTCTCTTTATCAACACCATAATGTTTTGCATTGAACCATAAACCAGATAAATTTTTATTTGCTCCATGAGTTAAATGGCCTCCACATTCTAAAGACATCCCTAAAACAGTATCTCCAGGTTGGAGTAATGCTAAAAATACAGATTGATTTGCTTGGGAACCAGAATGAGGCTGAACGTTTGCAAAACTGCATTTAAATAATTGTTTACATCTTTCTTGAGCTTCTATTTCTATCTCGTCTATAATTTTACATCCGCCATAATATCGTTTTCCAGGATAGCCTTCAGCATACTTATTTGTTAAAATAGACCCAGCAGCTTTTAATACATCTGCAGAAACTTTATTTTCTGAAGCAATTAAATCAATACAATTGTTTTGTCTTATTTTTTCATTTTCTATTAATTCAAAAATTCTATCATTCATATTATATATCGCTAAACTAATTTATAAATATATAATAGCCTATGGAATAATAGGAGGAATTATTTCACCAGTTTCTATGTATTCTTTAATTTTATTGTCAAAAAACATAGAATCTCGAATTTCAGTATAAACATCAATTTGGTCTAATCCAAAAATTTCAGCTAAACAATATGCAGCATTTTCAAAAATAAATCTAGTGTATGTTTCGACGGACGCATCAGATAATGCGTCTTTAGTTAAAGACTTAAATATTAAAGAATCATAATCTACATTAGAAAGAAAATCTGAATTAATGATTGGAGTACTTGTTACCAATGGAGTTTCCACCCAATCAAAATTAGAATATTTAGAAATTTTAGAAGTTGTAGCAATTTCAAAAATATTTTCTTTAGACTCTAATAAAATTGTATTTGATTTTTGAAGATCTTTAAAATAGTCTTTTATAAATGAATCTTTTATTACAAAAAATTTGGTAATAGGATATGATTCTTTATGCTGCTTAAATATGCCAAGAATAAGATCAATTATAGATTCTCCTGAATATGCGACTCTCATTGCTTCTAAATCAGATACAATAGATAGATTAGTTTTTGAAATAAAAAAATTTGTATAATTTATACTTTCAATAGATTCAACTTTATCTACGCCGCATAAATTACGATCTGTTTTTTTGTCGTATATAGCTAATTTAGAAATGTCTTGTTTGAAATTAAAATATGCCGCAATTATTAAATTAACAAATAAATCAACATTAAATGGAGTTTTACGAGTTGAAATATATGAATAATATGTAGGAGAAACTGTTGAAACTACAGTATTTATTATTTCAAGATTTGTATTTAACTTAGTAGTAAAGTAATCAATGTATGCTCTAAGTTCTACGCAAGTTAAAAAATCCTTTGAAATAGTTTTACGCGCATTATATGCATTAAATACAGAAAATAAATCAGTTTCTGAAAGTTTTTGGTTAAGAATAAATTCAGCTAAATAAAATGTCTCATCATATGAAAGTATATTTAAGCGAATTAATTTTTCTTTTATTGTATTAATATCAAATTTAAGCATATTTTAATCTTAATAATTTATTTCTCTAAATATAGAAAAATAAAAAGTGATTAACAATATGTATAAGAATGGGATTTATTTTTTAAATCCCATTCCCATGAACTTTAGTTAAGTTCAGACTTCAAAGATTGAGACATCTTGAAAGCCATTTTGTTCCTAGCAGGCACATTCAATTGTGTTCCAGTGAGTGGATTAACTCCTGTACGTGCTTTAAGAACTGCTTTTTGAAATGTACCAAAACCCTTAAGAGACACCTTTACATCAGCTTTTACAGAAGCTTTAATTGCTTCTATAGTTGCTTCAATAATTGTGTTTAAGGTGTCTTTAGACACAGCAACAGAATCATTTAAAGACTCTTGAACTTTATTAATAAGTTCGATCTTTCCAATACTATTAGTACTCATAATTATAAAATAAAAGTTAACAAAATTTATAAACATAAAGAAAATCTCTACATTCATACTCTTAATATAATAAAATAAATTAAAATGTGTTTGCAGATAACAAATTATTTTCTTGATCAAAAAAGAATTTTTTATAGACGCATGTAGGCCAAGAATCTCTACTTTTATAACTACTTAATAAAAAGCAAGACAAGGGGCATTTTTTAAAATACTTACACGATACACAATTGTATTTTTGTAAAAATGCATCTTCAATGTCTAAATTATCTGTTTTAGAATGATCTTTTTTAAATGAAAATTCATTTTTATCGCATACTAAATTTCTACAATTACCACATGCGGAAGTCTCTTGAACTACAATGGATCTTCTGCATGACATAGAATTGTACTCATTCTCTATCATATCTTTTATAGGGTATGTCTCTGGATAGTTTATGGCAAGAAAACTTAATGCATTATATAGGTCAGTATCAGAAGGAGAAAATACCTTAGATTTATTGTCTGAATCTGGACTATAATGATCAAAATAAAGACTATACTTTTGATTGTATAGATCTTTAAAATCTTGATCATTATTTTTTATAAGAGTTCTTATATTTTGTTTAGTCAATACAATTGAAATAGAATTACAGATATTCCTTGGAATTTTTTTAAGATTATCCATAAAGAGTTCTTTATTCTTTTTATTAAATCGTCCAACAAAATCATAAGAAGTGCCTAAAGAAATTTTTATATTCAATGCTCTGATTTTATTTATACAAGAAATTACTCTTTCAGTATTTGTGTAAATAAGATTAGAAATAAAATTGTATTCAATATCAAGGTTATATGGGATTTCTAATTCATTTCTAATTATTTTGCAATACTCAACATATTGATCTAAATACTTATCGTCTACAAAATCAGAAAATAATTCTCCACCCATTATATTTATAGTATACTGTTTAGATGTATTTTTTGATTGCTCTAATTTTTTAATTTCTTTTATTAAATCAAAAGCTTGAAAAATAATTGTTTTAAGTCCGGCGTCATCTGATTTTAATTTATCGGCAGGAATAAAGCAAAAACCGCAACTAAGATTACATTTATTAAATAAAAAAATTTGATATTCTGCTCTTGGATTAGATTTTTTATCTAAAATTATTTTTGACAAAGTTTCCATAGAGAAAATATAAATTAACCCTCTATTTTATTCAGGCAAAATTCCTTCAAATGATTTTCTTCTGAGTAATAAAATTTACGAATTTGATCTGCAACATAACTAGATACAATACTAGTTATTCCAGCAAAACTATTTGAAGAAAATAAATCGCTATTAAAATTAAAATCTGCGGCATGCTGAATAAATTTTACTGGATTAAATTTATCTAAATCTTTATTAGAATGGAAAAACCAGTGTAACGGATCAACCTTAAAAACTCCGGATAATTCATTATTTAACTTATTATATGTAGCTTCTTTTAAATTGAATATTTTTTTAAATGACATTCCTTGCCCAACAATTTGCATTTCAACAGCATTCTGAGAAAATTCAGTAAAACTAGCATGATTTTTAAATATCTCAGAAGTTAATTCAGTAGTAATTTGATTTGTATTTGATATTTCAATGTCATCACAAATTTTCCATACTATTTTGTTGTCTTTTTTATACAGACATCCACTTGTCTCAAAATAGAAAAAATTCTCTACTAATTTACGATATGTTTTTTGAAAAGTTCTTTGATAGAATTTTTTACATTGCCCAATTAAGATTGATTTCATATCTTCTAATTGGTCTATTGTATATCCGCTAGAAGAAATATTTGCTAATTTAAAAACGATATTGATGCTTTTTTTTAATTCTTCTATTTTATCAGAAGAAGATTCTGTAGTATTATTGTATATTTGAGAAAAATCTTCTTTAGATAAAATGTATTCTTCTTTTTCTAAATAATTTAAAGCTAACTGTGCTCTCATTATATGCAAATAAAACAAATACAAATTATCAAGTGTGTGATTAGGCAACATTGACTTAAAAAACCATGCTAATAAAAATGCATAATTTTGTGCATCACAATAAATTACGAGATTTAAATCTGGATAATCACTGCTATGAGTTTTAAGAATATTCAAAAGAGTAGATTTTTTATTTTGATAAGTAATTATATACTGCTCTGCAGAATTAAGTGTAGAGGCGGACACGCATATTCTATCATGTAATTGATTAGATGGAATATTCAATTGCATAGAATCTATGTCTTTGGAATATTTGTATTGCCCAAATTCTTTAGATAATATGACGGCATTCCCCTGAACGACATTCTGTTTATAATCGAAATCGATATAGATTCCGTCGAAAAGATAAAAGCTCATATTTTGGTCAAACATTTGAATTAAATTAATATTTATTTATTTATAATTAGCTAAAAATAAAAAATTTCTTTTAGTGGACTCATCATCAGCAATTTTATTTAAAGTATGATATATGTAATTGTATGGATTAGAAAAATGAGTAAACAAATTCTGTCCGGCATACATATATTCGGTGAATTGGTGTAAAAGATATTTTTGTTTTAGTGGATTGATTTCTTTATGAGTATAATAATTTACTAGAAATTGTTGATTGTAAAATAATGAAATTACATTTCTACAAACAAAATCTATATTATCTATAATTTCAATATTATTTTTTTTAAGAATATCAACAATTGCAGCAGTTATGTCTTCATTTGTGTATTTAGTAGAATCTTCTGCAGAATTTGCCTCAATAAACCCAGGTATGCATGTTAACATATACAAAGGCATTGAGTCTAAAAAAATCTCTATGCTTTCAATAGTCGTTTTATTCTTTTCTATAATCATTTCTAAGAACTTTTGGTACTCTTCTTTTTCTGTTATTATAGTTTTATTAATATTATAAAGAATGGCATCAGAAACAACTTGTATGACACTAGGAATATACTTAATGATTCTTTGGTCTGTAAAAAATTTAGAAACAAAAAATTCTATTTGATCATTTGAGCATCCAGCAAAATTAAAATCTATTAACAAATTTAGATTTACGGCTTGATTTATAATATTATGATATATTTGATCTATATCTTCAAGATCATTTAAAATATCATTTAGATAAATTACCGCCAATAAAGGCTCTTGAAGCTTATGAGCTTCAATCATTATTTCCGAACAAAAATCTAAAGGAATTCCTTTATTTTCTAAAACCTTAAGACACCTTATATTTTCAGGTTTTATTTTTTCAAACTCTATCAACATTGTATTTAAAATTAATCATATTATACGTTTTAGCTGAATTGTACATTTTAGTAATTCCATTATTGTGTATATAATAACTATTTTGCTTGCTTATCTCATGAGCATGTCCGCATAATAAAATTTCGGGCTTATGTTCATTTAAATAGTTGTCTAAAAATTCGCAGCCATAATAAATCAATGACTTTGGTGGAGTATGAGAAATCATTATGTCTACTTTAGGAAAATTGTCGTAGAATCTTTTACGAGTTTCTTCTGAAGACTCAAAAGCCCAATTATTAAAAATTCTTGTATTAGAATTTGCTCCAAAAATAAGTCCGTCAACTTCTAAAATAGTATTCAGTAATATAGTAGTATTGGCTTGATCTAAAAGAATATTTTTGCAAAATGAAAAATCTCTTTGACAAATCTTTTCATGATTTCCAGGAATAAATAATGAATATTTATGACTATCCCTAACCTCTTTTAAATTAGACGCCAATCTTAAAAATTCTTGCTCTGTACCAAAATTGCAATGATCTCCAGAATGAATTAAAAAATCAGATTTTTCAGTTTTAAAATGTGTGCCATGATTGTCGGATATGTGATAAATAGATATTTCTTTCATAGTTTTTTTAATACTTATTGCAGTTTATATCTCCAACTAATAAATCATTGCAATAAAAGTTGTGGCTGCAATTATCTATTTCTAAATCGACAATCTCCATTTTCTCGAGAAATTCAATTTTAGAAATAATTTTTGTTTTATTAACTGACAGTATTTCGTCTCCACTTTTTAAATGTTTTAAAGGATGAAATTCTGTTTCAGATACAAATAAACTATGGTCTAATGTACAATCTAAATAATGTGTTGAATTATCGACATATATTCTATATATGTCTTTAATCCCATATTCAATATATTTGAGAATCTTAGAATAACCGTTTAAAGTAGTTAAATAAATTTCGTTATTTTCCATTAAAGACTCTAATTGTTTTAATGACACAGTTTGTTTGTATCTTTCCAAAACGCCACTTTTACAAACTTTAATATCAACATAACTTGTATAAGGATTCAAACAATTACTCATATATTAAAACAAATTTACTTCATACATAAAGATATATAATGTCTATATTAAGTTATCTGCGAGACCTAGATCCATGGCAACTAGAGTGGCAACTAGAATGACAATAAGTTGAAGATAAATCGTAATATCGAGCCTGGGCTGTAGCCACTTGACTTGCTATAGATGAAAAAAATGAATTAAATGTAGAATCATAATTTATGTCTCCTGAAACTGGAGAACTGCTAGTTAAATTAACTAAATAAGTTGAATTAAATAATGCTTTTTGAGTTTGATCAAATTGTAATCCTAATGATCCATTGGTATTATAGTATAGTCTATATCGACATGTTACGATAGCAGTAAAAGATTTTGCAGCTGCTTTCACAAGGTCTGTTAATGAAGTAACTGCATTTGCGATTTCACTTGAATTTGGAGAGAGTATAGTTGTCTGAGGAGAAGAAGTAGCAACTACTCCTAAATATGCAGTAGGAAAGTATGATGGATAATTTGTACTATGCCAAACAAATGATGCATAAGATGCTAAAGTTGTTTGATACTTACTTCTAACTACCGATGCTGTTATTATGTCGCCTACTGCCATACAATTTGTATAATAAATTCGTTTAAATACATAAATATATAAAATAGTTATTCGGTATTGTAGTAGTTGCTACTTTTAATTGAAGTTTCATAATAGCCATACAGTTATGTTCCAAGAATTGGTATTTCAGAACCTTGAAATCCATTCATTAAGCTTTTATATAATTGAATATTTTGTTCAGATTTTAAATGAATCATCAATGATTTTGCTTCAGGACATTGAGGTTCATGTTTTGCCCACATTTCAGTTGTAGATCTTACGCATCCGCCTGCACAAATGTCATATACCGGACAAACAGTACACCTTGGGTCTATAGTAGCTTCGCATGAAATATTTTTTTGTCTATTTTTAGATGATAAAATTTCTAGTATAGATTGATCTATACTGCCAATTTGATATTTTTCGTATGATGCATTATTTGGACAATTTCCAATTTTACCATTTGCATTGATAGTAAATACTTTTGTTTCGCAATTTCTTGATCTACACCCAGAGTATGTTTTATATACAATTGAACTTAATATAGAATTTAAATAAGAATTTGAGAATGATTTATAGTATTCATTATTTTTATAAACTTGATACATATTCATAAACCAAGTATCAATATCAGAATTAGTTGGAATTATGTGTAAATTTTCAAATATATTTCCAGCTAATGATAATTTTTCAAATTGAACATCGTCAAATCCTATTTCTTTTGCCATTTCAAAAATTTCTTTTACGTCTAATGCTACTGTAGATTTAGATAAAGAAATTTGTAATGTTAAAGGTATTTTTTCTTCTTTAATTAATCTAATGCAATTCTTTTTCCACAACTCAAACTGTTTTTCAGTTTGAAACCTAATATCCTTATCCCAAGAAGTTGAAACCCCATCTAAACGTCTAAAAAAATCTATTTTAGATTGTGTCAATGGATAAACTAAATTAGTGGTAATTGTATAGCGAATTCTTCCTTTCCATAAATCTTGTGTTTGATCTATAAAATCATTCATAGATTTTAAAGGAGCTAGCATAGGTTCTCCACCGAATAGATTAATAGCTGGATTTTCTACCCAAGGAGAAAATGATTCAAAATCTTTAAACCATTTAATTGTTTTATCCGCATCAAAAAATCCTTTAGGTTTATTCCCACCAGTCATACAATGACTGCAATTAAGTTGACACCCATCTGCAGTTTTTACATATATTAAAAAAGAATTACCAAGAAATGCCATATTTTTAATTAACTAATTTAATTTCCCAATCATTTTTGCTAGACAAACTATTTAAATTAATCTTAACTAAAACATTTTTATATCTTTCTTTTTCTACTTTAAATGTTTTTATTCTAACATAGACTATTGGATTTTTTCTTTTAAAAAATTTAATAGTTTCAATACTATACCAATAATTTTCTTTTGGAATAAAAGTATCAAAGTGTATAGAATTATTTGATTTATTTATTTGCGGTGGTGATAACTCAAATTGATTATACTGTTCTAAAATAGAATTTTGCCACAAATATGACGTATAATTTAAAAGTATTTGCAAATTAACATTAAATTTTATTTGTAGCATATCTTCAAAATGACATCTTCAAAAATTTAATATTTCTTTGATTGGCAATATACTGCATTTCAGTTTCATCAAGTTCTATTTCCCATCTTTTAGCTTCTCCGTTCCAAGTTCCTCCAATAGCTTTTGCTTTATCTCTATCGTCATACGATACATCAATTTTATATAAGTTAACTAATTTTTTTGCGTTTTCTATTATTTCATTAAGATCTTTTTTAAATCTATAAAATAATGCGAATAAAAGAGCAATATCTAAACTTGCTCTGTGAGCTTGAGGAAAAAATACCCCTTTTTCGATACATAATGTTTTCAATTTTTTATCGTCGCATTCAGAATAAAATGAAGCTGGCAAGTGCTTAAGAGTATCAATAATGATTTTTCCATCTGATATGTCCATGTCCAATTCTTTAGAAAGAATAGGAAGATCAAATTTTAGACCATTATGAGCTACAATATATGTAGCTTGAGAAAATAATTTTTTAATTTTCTCAAATGCTACAGATTTTTCAAAACCATGAAGCTTAATAAATTCGTCATCTATTTTTAATAGATTTATGACACTTCCATCAAGCGGACAAGTTGGTTTTATCAAAAATGATCCAGAATGAATTATTCCCAAATTTTCGTCTGTTAAGGTATAACCAAATTCAATTACTTGTGCTTTTATGATGTCGACACTAGTTGTTTCAATATCAAAGAAAAGAAAATTTTTAGACATATATTTTTATACGATAATTTTATAAGTTCAATAAGTATATAATGTGGACTAAGCTGTTTTATTTGCTAATTTTCTTTTATACTTATTCATAGCTGAATTAGGATCTTGTTTAGACAATTCACGCTCGTCATCAAAAAGTGATAAAACTGGTTTTACGTATTCTTTAGAAATATTATTTCTTTCACAAAATAAATACACGTAAGAACCTATAGATGTTTGAAGACTTATTTTATTTAATGATTTTTTTACCATTAAATAAACGGTTTCAACGTTGTTGAAATTATAAGAAGTGTTTGACATAGAATCGACAAAATAAATTACATTTTTATACTCAAGAAATTCAACAACTGAATTTCTCTTAGTTATTTATACATATAACA
>Ga0172372_10002968_pt1 | contig 25342 bp, 30 predicted proteins | sample LakKiv5m_2_FD_114544 | JGI IMG/M metagenome (GOLD analysis project Ga0172372, IMG submission 114544) | Freshwater microbial communities from Kabuno Bay, South-Kivu, Congo - kab_092012_9.5m | ecosystem: Environmental > Aquatic > Freshwater > Lake | place: Democratic Republic of the Congo...
ACCAGCACAACCGGTTGATCAAGAAGATGATGATTTTGATGTTGGATATCATGAAGATGTTGTAAAAACAATTTTAGCAGAACAGGGTTATGATGCTAGGGCTATTAATGAAGCAGAGGCTCTTTGCTATGCTGGATTAGAAGATAGTGATTATACAGGTATTGGGGTTAGTTGTGGCGCTGGTATGACGAATGTTTGTGTTATGTTAAACGGTGAACCAACAGTAACTTTTAGCACTACAAAATCTGGAGATTGGATTGATAGAATGGTCTCTGTCGCTGTGGGCGAGCCAGATAGTGTAGTCCAAGCAGAGAAAGAACAAGGGGTATATAAAATAGGAGAAAGTAACGATAGTCCGGTACTTCAAGCGGTCTGTTCATATTATGAAAGATTAATAGATTATACTACCAAATATTTAAGTGTAACATTATCAAATCATAAATCTTTACCAAAATTTAAAGAACCATTAAAGGTTGTTATTGCCGGTGGAACATCCTTAGCAAAAGGATACGTGGAAACATTTCATCAGAAACTGATTGAAAATAATTTTCCTGTACCAATAAAAGAAGTTGTACATGCTGATGATCCTCTTCGTGCTGTGGCAAAAGGTTGTTTGATAGCTTCTCAGGTTTTGTAAAAATGATATTTAAAAAGTATAACGAGATCGTAGATTCGATTTCTGGATGGTATACTTATGAAGATATTAATCCTCTTATATATAGGATACATTTATTCCATCAAAGTATAAATTTATTTGGAGATATATGTGAGATAGGCGTATATCATGGAAAATTTTTTTTGGCAATGTGTTGCTTGAAACAAAAAGGAGAGGTTTGTTTAGCTATAGACTCTTTTGGAACTAATGGTTCGACAGATTGGATGTATGGTGATGGAGATAGTAATAAAACAGCTTTTGAGAATAACTATAAAAAACTATTTGGTGAAACTCAGAATTATACATTGATACAAAAACCATCCGCTCAAATAACAGTATCAGAAATAATGGATCATTTAAAAAATAAAATAAGATTTTTTAGTATAGATGGTGATCATACTTTAGATGGAACGTATTATGACTTAAATTTATCTAAAAATCTAATATCTCAGTATGGAACTATTATAGTTGATGATTATACTAATCCATCTTGGCCAGAGGTTAAGCAAGCTGTGGATGTGTTCTTAAGCAATAATCTTGATATAGGTATACTAAAAATTTATGCTAATAAAATATTTTTATGTTTTAAAGAAGATCTAATGGCTCTTTCCAAAGAAATAGAGTAAAATAATTAACTTATATATTACATATTAAATATTATGAGATTAAATAATAAAAATACAAACATATGTATAGTTAGACCAACGTACTATGATAGATCATCAATGCTACAATTATCTTTAGAGTATCAAAAAAATGCTACTAACTCTCAAGATTTTGAAACTTATATTTTTGTTGATCCACATACAGAATACGGTATAATATCAGATTATGACAAGGTTATAACCGATGAATATCATAGAATAGACTGGCCCAAAAATAGTGGTAAATACTCTTGGTATGATAGTACAAAGTATATATTTGATAATACAAATTATGATTATGTTTTAAGTATAGAAGATGATGTATTAATTAGTAAAGATTATTTAAGACTTTGTGAGCAGTTATATAACGATGGGGCATTAATTAAAGACGACAATATACTATATTTTCATATTGGAGCATGGGAAAAACCCAAAGGAAATCCAAATAAAATAATTAGGAGTGGAGTTTCTAGTAGATCCATACTAATTTACAGAAAAAAGTTTCAAATTATACAAAAGTGGATTGAACAAGAAAACTATATAGAAGATAACGATAACGCTATGGTTGATATTTTAAAAGACCATAGTATGAGCGCCATAGCTCCAGAAACTAATCGCCATGCTCATATAGGAATATACGGATGGAGCGCAAACCATATTCATGGTGATAGTAGGGGGCAATCCTCATTATTCGAAAAACCTTTAACTCATGAAGAACTATACTTTTTACTCCAACAAAATTGCTTATCAGGCGAAAAACTAAGAGAATTAAATAAAAACAAGAGCCCAGACTATTTTTGGGATTTTGATCCAAATATAGATTTTGCTAAATTACAGTACGACTTATGACAAAACTATCAGACACCACAGATATAATAAAAAAACTACATGTTTATTGGGACGATAATAGCGGTCTAGAATTAGTTAACGAAGTAGTGTCAGGGTACAAAAAAAACAATCCTGACTATGAAATTAATTTAATGGATAAAGTTGTTATAAAAAACTTTCTTAAAGCCAGCTATTCTACCTTATATAAATATTTTGATTTGTTTAATACGTATGCTACAAGATCTGATATCGCTAGATTGGTTTATTTATATTTATACGGTGGTTTTTATTGTGATATGCATGTTTCTGTAGGGAATATAGATCTAGTTACTGTGGAGGAGTCACAAAAATTAAATGCTAATTCTAAATCTTTTCTTGGTAACGGTGGAATAGGCTTTATGTATTCTCAAAAAGAAGATGATTTGTTATTAAAATGCTTAAATATATGTGAATATGAAATAAAAAAAATTATAGACTCGAATCTTATTGGTCCTGATCAGTATTGCAGAGAAATGCATCTTGCTACGGGCAATGGATTATATGATTATCACAAAATAGATGGTAGCGGGTGCAAATATAAGGACCCAGAAAGTGTATCTCAGTATTTTGGTAATCTAATAGAAGGAGATATTTTTAGACCCTATCAGTCGGAAATATTCACTAAGAATAACACTAGAGCTAATAATAAACACTGGAGCACTTTGTGTAAAGAAATAAGTTTTATATGAGATGAAACAGCTCAACTTAAATTTTAATACACTATCAAATAGATCATCTAAATGGAAAAATATAAGAAATAATCATGTTAAAATACAACCATATTGTCAAGCATGTGGATCGAATAAAAATTTAGAAGTTCATCACATAATTCCAGTAAGCGTAGACGAAACAAAAGAATTAGATTCGAACAATCTTATTACTCTATGTAAAACGTGTCATTTTGTATTCGGGCATTTAATGGATTGGAATAGCTGGAACAATGATGTAATTAATGATTGTAGGGTGTATTATAAGAAAGTAATTAATAAACCCTATAACATAAAGGGTCAGTCTTATGGTAAGAATATTGTTGGTAATTTTTGCTCTATTTTATGGAATAAATTGTTTTTCTGGAACAATAGATCCTAATACTCCAGATAAGCACTATGTAGAATATGGATTAAAATTTCCATATATAGCACAGTTAATAGGTAAAAAAACTGATGATTCTCCGTATTCTGGATCGGCAGTGGCATATAAACCAAATATAATAATTACTGCTGCTCATTTATTTCATGAAAATAAAGAAGCCGCTATTATTTGTAATAATAAAGTAATACCAATCAAAAAGATAGTTATTCATAAAGATTATAACTATGAAAAATTTGGTAAACATGATATAGCAATTTGTTTATTATCTGAAGACATTGGGCTGGAGTGGTATCCAGAAATTTATACAGAAGATGATGAGGTTGGATCTATATGTTCAATGGCCGGATTTGGATCTACAGGAACTTTTATAACAGGAATAAAGAAGCACGGCGGGGAAAAAAGAGCCGGATCTAATTTTATAGATGCGACAGATCCATTTTTATTATTTTGTTCACCATCATTGTCACATAATAAAACACAATTAGAGTTTTTAATAGCTCCTGGGGATAGTGGAGGCGGTCTTTTTATTGGAAATAAATTAGCCGGTATTCATTCTGGTGTGATAGAAGATAAACCTAATAAAGGAAAATCTAAATATGGAGCAGTCAGTATACACACTAGGGTCAGTGTATATAAAGACTGGGTCGAAGAAACAACATCTCAATTAATAGGTAAATAATATGTTTAAAAAATGGTTTAACAGCAAAAACCAAATAGGATTACTTCCATATATTTCCGAACCTTTATATGGATTATCTCCAAGCGATCCTCAAATGATGGGATGGGAAATATCTAAATTTAATATTCCTAATGCGTGGAAATTAAGCGAAGGAGAAGGTGTTGTTTGTGCGGTTTTAGATACCGGATGCGATATAGAACACGACGACTTAAAAGATAATTTGATACAAGGTAAAAATTTTGTAGAAAAAAATATGGAACCTATTGATCGTAATGGTCATGGAACTCATGTATCTTCAACCATAGCGGCATCGAACAATAATAAAGGAATGGTGGGTGTTGCCCCAAAAACAAAAATTATGCCTGTTAAAGTTCTTGGAGACAGAGGAAGCGGATCTGTGCAATCAATTGTTGAAGGTTTGTATTGGGCGGCAGATAGAAATGTACATTTTATAACAATGAGTTTGGGCTCTTCAGCATCAAATCCAGACATTGAAAAAGCAATAGATTATGCAAGTAGTAAGGGCAAGATTATTTTTTGTGCTGCTGGAAATAGTGGACCAGAAACAGACATAATGTTTCCAGCAAAATATAGAAACACAATAGCTATTGGTGCTATAGACGAAAATTTAAAAAGAACTCCGTTTTCTTGTAGCGGAGACAGTTTGGATTTTCTTGCTCCAGGACATAATATAATGGGCTGTGCTCCAAATAATCAATATGCTAAAATGAGCGGAACAAGTATGAGCAATCCATTTGCTGTTGGAATTGCTAGCTTATTATTGAGTTATAATTTAAAAGTTAATAAGTTTGTATTAAAAGATTATAATGACTACATTAAAACTTTTAGACAATATTCTCAACCATTAAATGATAGTAGATATGGCACAGATAAAAAATTTCAAGGACATGGAATCATATATCCTGTTAAATTTAATTAATTTTTTTGAAAACATGCCCAAGCAACATTAATAAATTCGTCTCTCATATATGGTTGAAGATTATTATCTTTAATACTATGTTCTATATCTGAATCTTGAATTTCATGCCAATTCCATATTTTATTTTTTATATGTTGCTCAAAATATTCTCTATTAGGAGCATAATCATGAGCCATAATAATATCTCTAGATTTTAGATATTTAGATAATAGATTAAATTCGCATTTTTTACACCCTCCATCGCAAAGTAATAATATTCTATTGTTTGGATTCGATATCAATTTTTGTATTGCTGTATCGTCAAGAGTTGTATAATTATCAGAAAAAATGTTTTGAGTTATAATATTTATTCTTTGTAGATTATTTTTTATTACAAAATCTTTAAGGTAATCAGCAGAATTTACATCGTAAGTAATAATAGTAGATTTGATTTGATCTGTTAAATCATGTAATATTAGAGATAGTGCTCCAGCAAATGTGCCTATCTCTATAATAGTATTTGGTTCAATTTTGTTTAGTAGTTTAGAAAATGGATAAATAATATCAGGTCTTTGTTCTATAGATAAGCCTTTATAAGACACATGATAAACTTTACCATTGGTAAAAGCATTCTCAAATCTATCGTTCTCAAAACAATCATAAGATTCGCAAGATAAAAATTGTTTTATTGTATTCATATAATATTATTTTCTATAAGAGATGTTTTTAAAAATTTAATTTGATTTTCTGGATTCGCATTTTGGATAAACCACTGTTTAGCATTGTATAATATGTATTTTTCTTCTTCTATAGATATAGAATTAATATTAAATAGTAATCTATCTATAATTTCTTTTTGTTTTTCTACGAAATAAATATTATCTTCTATAAATTTATCAATAACTATTTTATAATGAACATTTGCTGAAATAGGATCTTTGGTTAAAATATTCAATGGCTCTCTAAGATTTAAACATCCGATTCCAAATAATTCTAAGTCTCTATAGCATATTTTGGCAGCTCCGTTTAAACTAAGCCCGTATCTGGAAAAAGAAAGATCTTTATAGTACTGTTCTTTGTTTCTAAAATCAGTCTTGTTAGTTTTATCTTTTATATCAAAAAATGGATGATTTTTAAGTTGATTAATATAGTATTGACGATTACCATATGGTAATCCATTAAAATAACATTTATTATTTTTAGCATAATTTTGATTACTAATATTATTTATAAGATTATAGTCATTCCAATTTTCTAAAATATAAAATGATGGTATTATTTTATACTGTGGATAATTACTTATTATATTCGGAGTTAAGTTTGAACACATAGAGAAACATCTAATATTCAATTTATCTATAGCTGTTTTATGTTCCAAAATAAGAGGAGCATAGTCACACATATTATGAACAAAACTTATTTGATTTTCTATATTAGTTATAATTAAACTATAAATACTAAATATAGATGGAAATTGATTATTATAATCGCATGGTTCGTCATAGATTTTTGCCAAATCTTTTATAGAAACATAAGAACAATCTATATTTTTACTTTCTAAATAATTATGAAAAAACCTATAAAGTTCACCAACATACCAGTTTGTTTGATATGGATCGTATGATATTAATAGTTTCATGGTATTACTGTAATTGGAACCATATTAACATATGATGGAAACAGAAAATTGGAAATTCGATCCCACTCTGTGTGGAAAAAAATTTGATTAGACTTAGATAGAATGAACATTTCTGCTAGAGTAATGTATGTTCTAATTTTGGAAGAATATATATCACCAGAAGATAAATTAGATGAGTAATGATATCCTAATTCTTTTTCTAGTGGCGATTGTAATAATACAGTTTGTTCAGGATATAGGGATCTTATGTATTCTTTTATAGAATAGCTGTTAGAACAAATAAAAATATAATTAAATTGGTTATAGATATCACTAATATATTTTAATGTAGTTTTACTAATATTATTAATATTGTCGTTATAATCTTTTAGTCTTAAATATAAACCAGTAACATTAAAAGATAATATTTCAGTAGTATAGTCTAGTATATTTTTAGTAAAGTTTATTTTTATACTACTATTTTTTACATTATTAAATTCATAATGATTTTGGTCAAAAGTAATAATAGGGATATTTTGATCAGTATCTATAAATAAATCCCACCAATGCATACCGGGTTTTTTTGCACCGTAAGATATATGTTTATTGGTAAAACCAAAATATGAAGTCTCAGTGTTTTGAATATATTCTATAGTATCAAAATAGGATACAAATAAATTTTTATCTATTAAATCAAATAAATCTAAATTAGAATAATACTTATTTTCATTTGTATTAATTTTTAAGGTAGTAGAAAATCCAAGATTTTTAAGATATTTTATATTTTCGATGTACTCTGCGATAGCAACAATACAATCGCCTAGACCGGAGTTGAAATTATGTTGTATGATAGCTTTCATTTTTAAAAAAGAATACAATTATGAAAAGATTTTCTAATTAAAGGAATCATAGTAGTCAAATTGCCAGGATAGCAAACAACATATTCACATTCAGATGCAATATTAACCATAGCAAATATTTTTTGTAAGTAGCAAATTTTTGATATATTATATTTTTCTATAAATAATTCATTTGTTATAGAGTACAGTCTTTCATGAAAACCACTTTGACCATCAGATAATGGAATGTCGTTCAATATTTTAATTCTACTATCTTTAATAGATATAAATTCATTTACAACAGTAATATCGTCAGTTTGTACTAGTATACAATCAATAGTATCATTATTTTTTATTGGTTCATAGTATTCATAAGCGGATGGTATCTTTATCTCATTAATTTTATCTGTTTTTCTAGCCCATATAAAAGCGGTTTTTTGAAAATTAATATTATTTTTTTCTATAATATTTTTATATTGAAATAATACATCACTATTTGGACTAAAATATTTTGTATATATTTTATATGTTATATCCCTAACTTTATCTAAATCTTCCTTAAAAAACATATTCCATCCACGAGTCAATCCATGAGATGTGGGCTGTATAGTATTAATTAATTCATCTGCTTCTTCTAAAGTCAATAAATTATCATGAGATAAAATAAATAAATCATGATAAAAATCATAGTCAGCAGCATATTCTGCTAAATAAAAATTTATTATATCAACATCATAGCCTAATGTTTTTATTTTAGCTATACCATATATTGCAACCGTTATATTCGAAAATAGTCCATACTGTCTATTTAACTTAAATAATTTTTGATTTATATCAAATTGATGAGAACCTCCCCATAATTCAAGATTAATAATATTATTCATAAATAGCCTATGATAGGATCACTCCAACCTTTACTTTCACTATGAGGCCACACTATCCAACTACTTGGTTTTTTATCAGTTTGAAATTCTCTCCAAACTTTACAGTATCCATCAGGATCATTCTTAACTCGTAAAATTTCTTCCTTATCTGCATCTTTTCTGTAGATATCTTCACCTTTTTCATCTTTAAAGGCAACTGCCCAAAAGTCATAATCATTTTCTGGAACTTGACCATACTGGATATCAATACAGTGTTTAAAAATACTCATTAAATGAGTTTGAAATTCTTTATAATTCAAGTTACTAGTTTCTGGATCTGGTGGTGGTTTATGATCCTGAACTCTCTTAGTAATACCTCTTTTGCCAAAACATAATCCAGAATACAATTCATAGTCTTGTAAGGTTCGTTCATTGCCGAATCCATATTCTTTAAAATCAATATCCATTTTTTCACCATCCATTCCAAATAATTTTCTATTTCTAAGATGGCTTTTAGCATTTCTGTCGCCCCAAACTTTATCATCATCCCATTGTTTTGTTCGTCCTTTTCTAGTATATTCATGCCAAATAAGAACTTTATGAGGATGAAATATATCATAGCCATGAGTAAATGCTCTTACCGCAATATTTATTTCTTCTCCATGAAAATAATAATTAGGATCATGAGGAACTTCTTTACAAAATTCTCCAACGGTAAAAGCAAAATGCGCACTGTAAAATCTACCGGGTAATGGTTTGCTCCTATCGTCCCAAACATCGAATGATGCAGGAAGGAAAAATACTGCTCCTTCTGGAATGAATCTGTCGAAATTCATTTTCCAAGGCTCCTTAACTCTGGCACCGGGATCATTATCCGGATCAAAACTAGGAATATAAGATGTAATAAGTGGTTTTTTATGTCCTTCTTTTTGCAATCCATTTAGCATATTTATTAATTCACTATCCCAATTTTGTTCAAATCTGTGGTGACTATCTAATTGTAATGTATATTTTTCGTCTTTATATAGAGACTGTACTTTATTACGAGCCCAACAAACACCACGACTTTCTTGATAAGGAATATCTATAATTCTGAATCTATCATCTTTTAAATAATCGTCCAGCCTATCCCAACTATCGTCGGATGAATGTTGCCAACTAATTCCTATTCTTAGATTTTCTGGATATTTTGCTTTATCCAACATATCTTTTAGCGTCGGTAATAATTGAGGATCTCTGTAAGAGGCTATTTGTATAAAAATAGTATCTTTAGTTTTCTTTTCTTTCTGTCGCTTCATAAAAATGTACTCTATTATGTGTTATGGGGCTTGCTAATAATATCGCTGGTTTTATTTTGTTTTCTAAAGTTAAAGTATAAATCTGACTCATCCATGTTTGTTCAAAAGGGTGCTTCCATTTTGTGTCCAGAAAACACTTTTGATTACCTTCTTGATCTATAATATGTGGCCAATTACTATAGTAAATCTCGCCTTCTGCATAAGGTAGTCCATCAATACTCTTAATATAAGAAAATTTAGTTGGCGGTCTTTTTTGTATGCGTCCAAAATATTTTAATCTATTTTCGCTATTTACATTATGCCAACTCCATTGGTCTCCATTATGGCCATAGAATTCACTAAAACTAAATTTAAGAAAATCATATTCTTCTATTTTCATTATTTTAATTATACGATTAAATAAATTATTAATATTTTTAGTAAAACCAAAATTACAACAACCATTAAAGTCTAAAAGCATATCATCTTCAAAAAAAATCATATATTTAGAACCAGAATCAGAAAAGTGTTCTGCCGCATATTGTCTTGATCCACAGACTCCTTTATTTCCGTATTTTAGATGTTCTTTAAAGTTGTATTTTTCACAGACATTATCATATTGTGGTAATAAACTATCTTTTGTACTATTATTAAGTAGTATTTTTTGTGTTTTATTTAGAAAATCTTTGTCATATTTTTCAAAACTATCTAAAACCATTTGCAGTTGTTCTGGACTATTAAAAGCATTTATATATAATATAGTATCGTTGTTATTATGTTTTTTCCTAGGACTAGACTGAATTTTAATTTCACTATCTGTTTGTTTGTTTTTTAATTTTTCGAAAAAAGTTCCTATTAAACCATTGTTTTCTATAGATTCATACTGATAAATTTCAGGATCTTTATATGTCATAATGGTAAAGATACTTTCTTCTGTTCCCATTAGATTTTTAGAAAGAGAATCACTTAATAAACTATAATATAAATTATTAGCTTCTGAAATATAATCTATATGTCCACCAAAAAAACCTCCCCTAGCGACCCTATTAACACTACTATCGCAAATTTTATTCATCTCTTTAATATCAAAACCATGAATTTCGGAAGTTGTATCATATGGAAAACAAATAAATAAGAATTTTTGTACTATATTTTCTAGTTTGTGAAGAACTTTATCATGGCTAAAATACCCTGGATGAACAGTATTGGTTATTCCCCCGTCTAACCAGAACATATATTCTGTACTAAACGGATTAAATATTTTTGCATTATGCAAAAGGAACATCTTACTCATAACCATAGGATTATAATACTCTAATCTAGCCTGAGTACTATCCCTTAGCCATCCAACCTGACTTAACCATTCTTCTTTTTGTCTTATTTCTTGAACTTTATCGAAAAATGGGAAAAAGCTTCCTTTAAATTCTTCTTTTGAGTGATGATAAACTTTTGTATTTTCTTTATTTCTATATTGATAGACTAAATCTTCATAATTTTTATCTATAAAAACTATTAAAGGAACATCGCTAGGTAAGTTTTTTAGCAGATTAGTGAAGTTATTTATATAGTGATCAAAAGATCTTCCCCAACCATCACCCAGAGAATCTCTACTAAGATCCCATATTCCTGTTACTATAGTAGAGTTTATCACTATTATTAGACCTAAGAGATTATAACTACCCCGTCTGCATCAATAATAAGTAGAATCTTCTTTTTGTCAATGTTCAAAAAAAGCTAAAGAGTGGTTGACAGCATACTTTTTTGGTGTATTATACGATTGTTACACGACGAGTATCATGAAAACAATGCCAAATTTTGATAACGATTTTTCAAACGATAAAGAAAAAAGACGAGAACAATTTAAGAAGAAAAAGGACCATTTTCATCAGTCAAAAGATGACGATGATCTAAAAAGAAAAAATATTTCTAAAAAAGAGCTAAAGAAAATTAAAGAAAGTTATGAAGAAGAAGAATGGGAAGATTGGGACAGATATTATAATCATTGATATAAAATGAAATATTTAGAGGAACTTCAGATAGGAGATTGTTTTCAGTTAAACTCTAGTCATTTTATTATAACTAGTGACTTTAAAAAAGATGGAAAGAAATTTTGTATCGATTTGAAAACAGGATATGGAAAATGGATTAGTCCCAGCGATATGGTAGAAATTATTGATATTTTTACTTTAGACAAAGATAGTAATGTTATCGCAATAAAAGAAAGAAAAAAGGATAACTAAAATGTCATCAAATCATAAAATTCTTAAAAAAGAACCTTATGTAATATCTAATAAAGATATATTTGATATTATAATACAAAGAGTAAAAAGTAAAGAAAATGGAGCAACAGTATTTGTTCCTCATGTTTGTAATAATGTTGATTTTTTTGACGCAGGATTCGCTGCGCAAGTTGGTACTAAATACCCTATGGTAAAAACAGATTACCATTTGCTTGGTAGAAATTTTTTATCAGCAAATTTAGGATATTCTCAGATCATCAAGGTATACGAAGAACCACAGTATCGACACAAACTATTTTTTGTTAATATGATTGCTCAAAATGGCGTTAGAAATTTTTCTAATCAAAGACCATTAAATTACTTTGCGTTGGGTCAAAGTATGTATAAATTATCACAATTTATTCACGTTAATACAGGATTCTTAAATAAGAATGAAAAAATAGAAATACATGCCCCTAAATTTGGCAGCGGTCTAGCAGGTGGTAATTGGAATTTTATAAGTGAATTAATAAACGATATATGGGGCAAATTTTTTGTAACTATTTATTCTGGCAAAGAAAAAATATGAATAAAAAAGCACTATGCTTCGTATTTGATAAAAATTATATACATCAAGGCAAACACGCTATTCTTTCCGCGAAAAAATATAATCCGGAATATACTACTGTTTTATTAACAGACTATAATGAAGAAAAATTAGCAGATATTCAGATATCTCCAAAAGATATAGATGCAACAGATGCAACAGATGAACACTGGTTACTAGTTGGTAGAATATCATTAATAGAATTTGTAATAAAAAACCTAAAGTATAATACTGCTATTTTTATAGATGGAGATACTTATTCATATAATTCTTTTGAGCATCTTCAAACAGAAACAGAGAATCACGATCTAGTCATCATACCCCACATCACTGAACCTCTGCCAGAAGATAATTTTTTCCCTCAAAATAGAACCATATCTTTTGCTGGTAATTATAATACAGGCGTTTGGTCAGCATCAGAAAAAGGATTACCTTTCCTAACATGGTGGAAAAATCAAACAAAAAAATATCCAGTTACAATGCCAGAGGTCGGACTTATAGCTGAACAAGGATGGTTAAGATTTGCCCCCGATTTCAATAATAATGTAAAAATTCTTAGACACCCAGGATATAATGTAGCGTATTGGAATATTAAGCAAAGATTCTTAGAAAAAAGAGATAATACATATTATATCAATGGCGAAAAATTATGTATTATGCATTTCTCCGGATTGAATAAAGACATCAATCCTGCAAACATGTCAAAATTTCAAAATAGATTTATTCTAGATTCTAAAGATATAGTATTTGAATTATATAATTTCTATTATAATCTTATATGGTCTGAAACATGAAAAAGATAGTTTATATAACAGGATGTTTAGGATTTATAGGATCGTATATAACTAGACAATGTTTAGAAAAAGGATGGTATGTCAAAGGTGTAGACAAGATAACATACGCTGCTAATCCAAATCTTCTAGATGAATTTGACAATTATAAAAATTTTTCTTTTATACAGAATGATATTAATAATCTAAAATTTTTGTATGATTGTGATTACGTCATAAACACAGCAGCAGAAACTCATGTTGGTAATTCTATATCTAATAGTGATGATTTTGTAAAATCTAATATAGATGGGGTTCATAATCTATTAAAATTAATACAAAATTACAGACAGGAAAATTCTAATGTTCCAACTTTATTTCATTTAAGTACTGATGAAGTTTATGGAGATATTATTACCGGATCTCACAAAGAAACAGATCTACTAAAACCATCTAACCCCTACGCAGCAACAAAAGCTTCAGCAGATATGCTTATATTAGCATGGCATAGAACATATAATATTCCATATATAATATTAAGACCAACAAATAATTATGGAATAGGACAATATGTAGAAAAATTAATTCCAAAAACTTGCAAATATCTAAAACTAGGAAGAAAAATACCTTTACATAATAATGGTGACCCAGTAAGAAATTGGCTACACGCTGATGACACGGCCTCGGCGGCGATAACAATAATAGAGAATGGTATCAAAAATGAAATATATAATGTGTGTGGTGGTTTCGAACAATCCAATATAGATACTGTTAAAAAAATTCTCACAGTTAGCAGCAAAGCAAATAGCAGCACATCATCTTTGACTAGTTATTATAACCAATTAAATAAGTCAAATATGAGCGAATATGTAGATTTCTCTTTCGATAGGGCTGGACAAGATGCAAGATACTCGTTGGATGATACTAAATTAAGAAATTTAGGATGGAAACCATCTAGAGTATTCGATAAAGAAATAATAGATATAGTATACTACTATAATAATAAGTTTATATGGTAATAATATGATTATATATATAGATATCGATGATACTATTTGTATTAGTCCTAATAAACCAGACTATAATGTTTGTTATCCAATAATAGAGAATATAGATAAAGCAAACGCACTATATGAAGCAGGACACACCGTAATATATTGGACTGCTAGAGGAACAATAACTGGCTTAGATTGGACCGAAGTTACAACAAACCAATTTAAAGAATGGGGAGTTAAATATCATGATCTAAAGTTCGGCAAGCCCAATTATGATTTATTTATTGATGATAAAAATATTAATGTTAAAGATTGGTTATAGATTTTTATTTTATGAATATTTCTTATTATATTGCTAACCATATAGACTATATCAGTAAATCATTAAATTGTATATCAGATAATATCTTCACTCCTATCTCGGATGAGATACTAAAAATAAAAAAAAATAATCATAAAATTTTTATAACTGGAATAGGTAAAAACGGACATGTAGCCCATAAAGCAGCATCAACATTTAATTCTTTGAGCATACCAACTTTTTATATCAATCCTGTAGATGCTATACACGGGGACATGGGAGCTATTACAGAAAACGATCTTTTGATAGCCATATCTAAATCAGGTAACACAGAAGAACTTCTCTTGTTTTTGAAATATGTACAAAAAAAAACAAAAAACATATGGCTTATACATTCTAATTTAAATAATAATGCTAATCAATATTGTTCTAATAATATATATATAAACATAGAAAATGAAGCAGATCATTTGAATATGGTTCCCACAGTATCTATATTAGTATATTCAATATTACTTCAATCTATAGCGTGTTATATAGCAGATCAAACCGACATAAATATTAAAACTTTTATAATGAATCATCCTGGCGGATCTATAGGTAAAATAGTTATATGATTATCGATACTATTATTGTACAAGCTGGCGGTTTTGGTACTCGTATGGGTCATTATACACAGAATAAACCTAAATGCTTAGTACCATATCTTGGTAAGACTATTCTAGAAAATAACCTATTTTTTTTCCAAAATAAAAAAATTATTATTATAACAGATTATTTATCAGATATATTGATTAATTATGTGACTTTCATTCTTAAACGCGAAGACATCATATTTGTAAAATCAACTAATAAATCAACATCCTCCGGAATAGATACAGCTATTAAATATATAGAAGACAATAATTCTTTTGCATTAATTTGGTCTGATCTATATATACAATCATACTTGGATTTATCTATGCGAAATAAAGATAATATTATTGTAGGAATAACAGATGATATAGAATGTAGATGGAAAATTAAAGATAAAAAGTTTATCAAAGAGACAGGCTCCAAAGATGGAGTAATGGGTCTATTTTTATTTAAAAATAAAAATTTACTATCTGGATTTGACTATAAACAATCATTAGTAAATAATTTACAAAAATATGATGATATCACATTTAAAAAATATTCTAATATAATAGAAATAGGAGATATTACAAAATATGAATCCCTTACTAAAATTTCATCAAAATGTAGATTTTTTAATAAAATTATAGATAGCACAAATACAATTACAAAAAAATGCATAAATCATAAATATGCTTATCTAATTAAAGATGAAATATCATGGTATAATTTTTTATATGATAAAATCGATTTTATACCAAAAATCATAACCACAGAACCGCTCGTATTGGAAAAGATTAATGGTAATCATTTATATAATTCCAATCTATCAGATAAAGATAAATCTGTAGCATTAAATTCTGTCGCTACAAATCTAAATACTTTACATGGATTATCCTCAATAGCTAGTGTTTATTCAGATATACACAGCGTTTACTATGACAAAACGTTTGATAGAATATCTGAGATCAGCAGTATTATACATTTTTACAATCAAGAACATATTAAAATAAATAATAAGCTATATATAAATCCATTTCATGAAAAACATATTGAAAATTTTAAATCAGAAATTAATAAAATTAGATGCGACTATTTTAATATTATTCATGGAGACATTACATTTTCAAATATATTATTTGATGGTAATAAAACATATTTTATAGATCCTAGAGGTTCATTTGGTAATAGTAAAATATATGGTGACAAAAAATATGATTGGGCAAAATTATATTATTCTATTATTGGTAATTATGATTCTATTAATAGTAAAAAATTTAAAGTTTCCATAAAAAACAATAATATTGAATTATATATACATTCTAATGGGTTCGAAAAATATAAAAATTTATTAATAGATATGTCAAATATAGACACCAAACTCATGGAGCTATTACATTGTCTAATTTGGCTATCTTTAACTGGTTATGTCAAAGAAGATATTGACGCTATTTTTTATTCTTTTTATAAAGGTATTCAATTATGGAATTTAGTAATAGATTAAATTTGCCTAAAACATGGCTGATAGATTTAGACGGCACATTAGTTGAGCATAACTCATATTTAAATGGAGAGGATAAACTTCTTTCTGGTACAAACATATTTTTTAGTAAAAAAATTTCTAATAATGATGTAGTAATTATTTTGACAGCAAGAAATCAAAAATATAAAAAACAAACAATTAATTTTTTACAAAATAATAATATTCGATATGATCATATTATTTTTGACTTACCTGTTGGAGAAAGAATTTTAATTAATGATAAAAAACCAGATGGCACACACACAGCGCACTGCTATAATATAGATAGAGATACGGGGATATGTATATGAATCATAGACCAATAATTTTTTACAATCATCACCAGCACGGAGACTTGGCTCTATCTAGAGGTATAGTAAATTGGATTATTAATAAATATATATCAAAATATGGAAATAATGAATTTTATTTTTCTATAAATACAAATAATATTTATAATTTAACATCAATATATTTCAATAAACATATAAAAAATATAAATCATAATATTAATTTATTAGATCATAATTATATTTTTATTAATACATGGATAGGATCGTCCCCGTCTTTTATGAATAGAACAGACGCTCCGAGAAATGGATTTAATAATCCGATAGATTATAATACAAAACATATTCTTAATCATTGTCTAGAAATTATAAATGAATTACATAACAAATACGGTATATCTTTAATTAGCCCATCTGAAGAATCAGATATGCTTCCAAAGGCTAACAAAAATCCATTAAATAAAAATTATTTAGATATATTTCTAGATAAAATAAAACATTTTAATAAAAAAATATTAATATGCAATGGCCCAGTAAAATCTTTACAATGTCCTAACTTTTCTATTTCCCAAAACATAAAGAAGCTAGTTCTATCGATGCCAAATATTGCTTTTATTTATACGGATAATACTCCAAATATGGAGAAAAATGAGTTTTGTATCAATGACTATTCTCCTATTCCAAATCTAAACGAGATAGATTATTTTAGTACTTTTTGTGATATTATTGTAACAAGAAGATCTGGACCAGGAGAAATAATACAAACTTATGACAATTTTTTTGATTATAAAAAAACTATAATTAGTTTTACTTCTTACAAAGAAGCCGATTTCGTTTTTAAAAACGGAAAATGTAAATTAGATTGGACTAACAACTTTTCCCCAAGCTCTGTGTCAACTATAATTAAAAAATACCTATAATTCAAAATATATAATGATTAATATTTTTAACAATTTATTTATTTTAGAACTAGCAAATAATCACTGGGGTAGTTTACAAAGAGGCAAAAAGATAGTTAAAGAATTTGCTAAAGTTATTAGAGCTAATAGTGTGAAGGCATCAATAAAATTACAATTTCGTGATGTTGATAATTTTATACATAAGGACTTTAAGGCTAAAAACGAAAAAGATTTATCGAAATTATCAAAAAGATCCAGATACATAGAAAAAACTAGTCAAACAAGATTAACACCAGCTGACTTTGAAATATTAGTAGAATATATAAAAGATAATGATTGTATACCAATGGCTACCGCATTCGATGAAACATCTGTTGATCTGTGTGTTAAGTTCAATATGCCGATAATGAAAATTGCTAGCTCAGATATTAATGACTGGTTGCTACTAAAAAAAATTGCATCAACTAAAAAACCGGTTATATTGTCAACTGGTGGCGCAAATGAAAAACAAATCGACGATGCTGTAAAATTTTTCTCTAATAGAAAAATAGAGCTAGCACTCAATCATTGCGTCTCAAAATATCCTAGTGAGGATGACGAGTTGGAACTAGATCAAATAGATTATTTAAGAAATAAATATCCAAATATTACAATAGGATTATCTACACACGAGTATCATGATTGGCATTCCTCTATGCTTATTTCATATGCCAAAGGTGCCAGAACATGGGAAAGACATATAGATTTGCCGTATCCTAAAAATCATATTCAAAAAGAAGTTTCGTCGTATTGTTCGTTACCGCATCAAATTGACGAATGGTTCAAAGCGTTCAATACTGCACAAAATATGTGTGGGTCATCTAGTGATAAAAGAAGAAACATAGACCAAAAAGAAACAGAATATTTAGAGTCTCTGTATAGGGGTTTATACTTAAAGAAAAATATCAAAAAGGGTGAAAAAATTACTATAGATAATTTATATAGTGCCATACCATACCAAAAAGAAATAGGACAATTTTCTTCAAGAAACTTTATAGAAAAAGACTGTATAGCTAAACATAATATAAAAAAAGATAACCCATTAACAAAAAATGACATAGAATAATGAAAATATCAGACTTAGTTTTTGAATTTATAGCTGATAAAAATATAGATACAGTATTTACTGTTTCTGGTGGTGGATGTATGCATCTTACAGATTCTTTGGGTAAAAATAAAAAACTGCGATATATATGCAATCATCATGAACAGGCTTGTGCTATGGCAGCAGAGGGATACTTTAGAACTTCTGGTAAGCCTGGATGCGTTTTAGTAACAACAGGTCCGGGAGGAACAAATGCTTTAACAGGAGTTTTATGTGCATACCAAGATTCTATTCCATTAATAGTAATATCTGGTCAAGTTCCAACATCTCAATTAAGTAAGAACACTGGATGCAGACAAATTGGTCAGCAAGAATATAATATAGTTGATACAGTTAAATATATGACAAAATATTCCGTTTTAATATCAGATCCTAGAAACATTCTTTATGAATTAGAAAAAGCATATTATTTAGCAACTAGTGGTCGTCCTGGCCCAGTATGGATAGATATACCACTAGATATTCAGAGCGCAAATGTTGATATAAACCATCTAATTCATTATAAATATTATGATAAAAAATCTTTCATAAATAAATTAAAAGACAAATATTATTTTTCTAAATTACAAAGTTTAATTAAACAATCCTCTAAGCCAATAATAGTAATAGGTGGAGGCATAAAAGCTTCTCAAACCAAAGAACAACTAAAAAAAATCTTAAATAAATTTCAAATACCAGTAATGTCAGGACCTCATTCGGCTGTTGATATAATAAATAATGATTATCAATATTATGCTGGTAGATTTGGTTTATTGGGTCAAAAAACATCCAATTACCTAATACAAGAAAGCGATCTTATAATATCTCTTGGATCAAGACTAAATCCTAAAATGATAGGATATGATAGCAAAAAATTTGCTCCTTTAGCAAAAAAAATAATAATAGATATTGATCGTGCAGAATTATCTAAATTAGATCTTAGTAATACAACATACAAATGGCAAATTGACCTAAAGGATTTTTTTACTATAGCACAAGATCTTAATAACAAAGATATAAAAGATTGGCAAGACCATGTATTACAACAGAGATTAAAAGAAAATCTTGTTTTACCAAAACATGAACAACTTAAAAATTATACAAGCACATACTTGTTCTCTAAAAAATTAGAAAAATATTTACAAGACGATTCCATAATCGTTACCAGCGACGGAACAGCGCATGTTGTCCCATTAAAAACAATTAATCTAAAAAAAAATCAACAATTATTCAGCAATGAAGGAACAGCGCCGATGGGCTACGGATTACCAGCATCTATTGGAGCATATTATGGTTGTAAAAAATCGATAATTTGCATAGAAGGAGATGGTAGTCTAATGATGAATCTACAGGAACTCGAAACTATCAAATATCACGACATGCCTATAACTATTGTTATTATAAACAATCAAGGCTATCTATCTATTAAACTAACACAAAATTCTTTTTTTGGAGGAAATCTTGTTGCTACAGATTTTTCTAGTGGCGTTTCTATACCAAACTATAAAAATATAGCAAAAACATTTGATTACAATTATTTTGGTATAAAAAATAATAAATCTATAGATAAGACACTATCTAGAGTATTTAGTAATCAAAACAAAAGATGTATAGTCGAAGTATTCACAGATCCTAATGAACTTCATGAACCCAAAGTTAAAGCAAAAGGTTTAGATTTAAATGGTAAAATTATACCAGGAGAATTAACAGACATTTAATAGGAGAAAATAATGAGCTATACCTTAGTTAATAATGAAAATCCAATAGAGCATTGGCAATATATCAATGTTAAAAATAAAATAGTTCTAGATCTAGGCTGTGGAAGATGGGAAAAGGTGGAGGCTAGAGACCAGAGTTGGTTAACCACACCAGAATATTTTTTAGCTAACAATGCAAAACAAGTAATAGCTGTAGACGCAGACCCCGAAGAAATATCATGGTTTCAAAATAAATTTGGTAATAACAATAATTTAAAATTTCTTTTACAACCCATTAATTCGACACAAGATATAATTCAATTATATAATTTATATAAACCTAATTGTGTCAAATGCGATATAGAAACTAATGAAAAATTTTTAATTGGACTTACTAAAGAATAATTTTGTAGTGTTGAAGAGTATTATATAGAAACCCATGGTGCTAATTTATATCATATAATGATTGATTTATTAATTAAGAACAACTATACTATTAGTCATCAAATTGATCTAATCCACACAAAAGGATATTGCAAAGTTATTTTTGCTAAAAAATGAATATTTTATTAACTGGCAGCAAAGGATATGTTGGTTCTGGAATCATTAGACATCTAGGCCACCTATATAATATAACAAGTATAAATAGAGAAATATTAGACCTAAAAGACCCCTTTGCAACAAAACTATGGTTTGCAGAATTAGATACTAATATTCATTTTGATATTGTTATACACACAGCTATTAAAGGGGGTAATAGGCTAGAAAAAGACACATCGGATATTTTAGACAACAATCTTAATATGTATCTAAATTTATTACATCATAAAAATAGATATACTAAATTCATTAATATAGGATCTGGTGCAGAAAAATCTTCACCGGATAGTTTTTATGGACTAAGCAAAAAGGTAATAGCGTCTTCCATATCTGATAAAGAAAACTTCTATAACTTAAAAATATATGGTATATTTGACGAATATGAACTGGATAGAAGACTAATTAAAAGTAGCATACATAGATACCTAAATAATCAAAATATAACTATATATTATAATAAATATATGGATTTTATATATTTTTATGACTTTATTTCAATTCTTAATAAGTATATAAATACTGATAATATGCCCAAAAATATAGATTGTGTTTATAAAGATAAATATAAACTAACAGATATTACTAATATTATCAATCAACTAGAAAATTATAGCGTTCCTGTAACGATAGAAAATACATCCGGTGAAAACGATTATATTGGTGAATATAATGACATTAACATAAACTATATAGGTTTAGAAAAAGGTATACAAAAAACTTATAGAAAGCTTAAATATGAAAAAAATATGGTATGCTCCAAATAAATTTGAATCCTATGGACAAGAAGAAATTGATGCTGTTACACAATGTTTACAAGATGGTTGGTTAGCTGGTTTTGGTCCAAGATCAATAGAATTTGAAGAAAAAGTATCAGCTATATTTGGAAAAAAATATGGTGTTTTTGTTAACTCAGGATCATCTGCTTGTTTGTTAGCATTGGCTAGTCTTCAACTACCAAAGGGTAGTAGGGTGATAACTCCGGCTTGTACATTTTCCACAACTGTTGCTCCGATGATACAATTAGGCTTAGAACCAGTTTTTTGTGATGTGGGATTAACATCGTATGTTCCTTCAGTTACAGAAATACTAGATCTAGTTAATAGTAGCATAAAAGTAATTATGTTACCGAATCTTATAGGAAATAAACCAGATTGGAAAACCTTAAAAAAATCACTAGTAGATATTGGTCGTGAAGATATAATTCTAATAGAAGATTCTGCTGATACAATAACACATACTTTAGAAAGCGATATTAGTACCACTAGTTTTTATGCTAGTCACGTTATCACAGCCGGCGGATCTGGCGGCATGGTCATGTATAATAATTCTAAACTAAGAGATAATTGTTTAAACTTTAGAGATTGGGGACGAATTGGAGACAATTCAGAAATTATGAGCGATAGGTTCAATCATAGTGTTGATGGAATTCCGTATGATCATAAATTTCTGTATGGTTGTCTTGGATACAATATGAAAAGTAGTGAGATGAATGCTGCTTTTGGATTAGTACAACTTAAAAAATTTGAGCAGTTTGCTAAAATTCGTAGACAAAATATAGAAAGATATATCTATAATCTAAAAGATTGTAAAAATATTATTCTACCAGACGATAGCATAAAACCCAACTGGCTTGCTATACCTTTACAAACCGAAAATAGATATGATTTATTAAATTATCTAGAAAATCATAATATTCAAACTAGAGTAACATTTGCCGGAAATATCACAAGACATCCAGTTTACAGATCATACCTACAATCATTTAACAATTCTGATACTATTATGAAAAATGGATTTTTACTAGGAGCGCATCATGGAATGATTATAGATGATGTTGATTATGTATGTGATACAATCAAACAATTCTTTATATAAATATGACTAAATATATAACACTTCATCCTCAATATTTTCTAAAAGAGGGATTTGGAACCTTAATGAGTCATTATGCGGTAATGTACTCTTTATATAGAGATCTAAATGTCATTCCTGTGATTCTGGATTTTGATTTTAAATCTCAAAAACTAACTAGTGCTATGGAAGGGTTTAATAATTTTGGCAAAAAAATAATCTACCATTACGAAGCTTTTGGTAATTTTAAAAACATATTTTCTATTATGAACGAAACCAATATAAATAATTATAATTGGATATCAAAAAATTTTACAAACTCAACATATGACCAATTAGTTAAAAAAATTGAATGCGAAAAAGATAACTTAGTTTGTATTTGGTCATTAAGTCAAGAACTCACTAATAAATATTTCGATGATATAGTAAATCATTTGTTTATATTTAATACTAATATTACTAATATTAGTAAAAAATATTTGCCAAAGACAGATAAAGAAATTGTAGCAATATGTGTCAGAAACGAATACAAGAAATTTGATTGTCCTCATACAAAACTTAGCTTAGATTTTTATATAGAAGCTATGAAGCAATATGATATAAATAATTCTAAATATCTAATATTTAGTGACGATATACCAGAATGTAAAAAGATATTTTCTGTTGTCGAAAATGAATTTGATATATCGTATACCGAACCTATGCAAAGCGCAATAGGTATGTGTTTAATGAGCTTATGCGACCACATAATATGTGCCAATAGTAGTTTTAGCTATTGGGCTTCTATTCTTAATCGTAATAATAATTGTACAATTATATGTCCAACTCAATTTGTAGAACCTGGTCCAAATATATATTTAGGACTTAACTATAAATGGTATCCCAAAAACTGGGTAGCTCTAGATCTTGTATAACCGAAACAGTTGCATTCCATCTCGTTCTCTGTTATAATACTAGAGGACGCCTAAATAAAAATTGGAGAAATTATGAATCCTATATTACTACTATTTATAGTTATGGCAATAATTTTTGGAATCCTAAGAGGCATATCAGATATGTATGAAGTTAGACATAACCCATCAATTGGAGTAAAAGAATCAAAAAATCTATTTACTTTCCTTTTTACTGATAATTATCGATGAATAGACTAAGTAATCAAAGAGTATATTTAGCTGGTGCTATGGATAGAGTTCCAGACAGAGGACTAACATGGAGGGAGAATATCACGCCATTTTTACAAAGATTGGGTATCACAGTTTTCAATCCTATGAAAAAACCTTGCGTTGAAGGCAAGGAAGATCATGTTGTTCATCTGTATAAAATTCAACTTAAAAAAACTGCTCAATATGACGAACTTAGCAAAGTAATGAAAACTATTCGTTGTGTTGATTTACGTCTTGTTGATATTAGTGATTTTTTAATAGTTAATCTGGATATAGATGTTCATCCATGCGGAACATATGAAGAAATTTTTCTTGCCAATAGGAGCAAGAAGCCCGTTGTTATACATATGGAGCAAGGTAAAAATAATGCTCCAGATTGGCTATTCGGCACAATACCACACGAAATGATTTTCTCCACATGGGATCAATTAAAAGACTACCTTGTCTATATACATACATCTAATTGTGTAGAAACTTACAATAGATGGCAATTCTTTAATAATGCCTAAATTCTATATTAAGTCTGGACAGATCAAATATATTATAGATAGAAAATCTTATAAAGAAGCTATAGTAGATACATTAAAATACTACAAGCATAGAGGATTTATGGTTGGTGCAAAAATATGCGTAAGCGAGAAAGGATTTGATTCGTTCAAGGAATGGTTTTGTTATGATATTATTGATTTCATGGAGCAAATAAAAGATGCTAATTAGTCAAGATATTAAGCTAGATTTTGATGATGTGTTAATAGTTCCTCAACGAACAACACTAGAGAGTCGTCAAGAAGTTGTATTAGAAAGAAATTTTAGATTTTATCATTCGCCACGATTATGGTCAGGTGTGCCGATTGTTTGCTCAAATATGGTTCCGTTGACCAGTAAAGATATGGCTGTTAGATTATCGAAATTAAAGATGGTTACGGCATTACATAAGTATTACAGTGCGGATGAACTCATCGATATTATTACCGAAGCAGGAGTTGATTATGCTTGGGTTAGTATTGGTAAATCATATGACGATATTGAAAAACTTAAAATAGTATCACAAAAACTAGGTAAAGATCCTAATATAGTTATAGATGTGCCAAACGGATATATGGAAAGTTTTGTTAAGTTTTGCAAAACCGTGAGAGACACATTTAAAGATAGTATTATAGTTGCCGGAAATGTCACAACTCCAGAAATTTGCGAAGAACTAATTATTCACGGAGGAGTAGACATTTGTAAAATACAA
>Ga0172372_10002969_pt1 | contig 25342 bp, 21 predicted proteins | sample LakKiv5m_2_FD_114544 | JGI IMG/M metagenome (GOLD analysis project Ga0172372, IMG submission 114544) | Freshwater microbial communities from Kabuno Bay, South-Kivu, Congo - kab_092012_9.5m | ecosystem: Environmental > Aquatic > Freshwater > Lake | place: Democratic Republic of the Congo...
AACGCCCACCGCCACCGATACCTTTGGTGCCACAGACACAGAAGTCCTTACCAACGTCATAGAGAACTTTGAGCAGGCAAAACAAATACGCGACCAGCTAAATGCATTGATTGACTGGTATGAGAACAACGAAGAATTAGGTAAGTAACATGCCCTTACAGAAACTAGAATTCAGACCAGGAATAAACCGTGAAGGTACAGACTACGCCAACGAGGGTGGATTCTACGATTGCGATAAGATTCGTTTTCGGTCTGGGTTCCCTGAAAAAATTGGCGGCTGGTCACGTCTATCAAACAATACATACCTAGGTGTTGCTCGCGCTTTGTGGAACTGGATTGATTTAGATGGTACAAACTACCTAGGCGTTGGCACTAACATTAAATACTACATCGAGCGTGGCGGTGACTACAATGACATCACCCCCTTTAGTACTATTAGTGCAGCTGGCGATGCTACATTCGCTGCAACTAACGGGTCAAGCACAATTACTGTTACGGACGGGTCATACAACCCAAGCATCGGCGACTATGTAGTTTTCAGCGCAGCTGTATCGCTAGGTGGAAATATCACTGCAGCAGTCCTAAACCAAGAGTATGTAGTCGTCACTGTTCCATCATCTACAACCTATACCATAACAGCAAAAAGCGCTACGACTGGATTACCTGTATTAGCTAACGCATCTGATATTGGAGATGGTGGCGCAGCTACGGTCGCATCGTATGAAGTGCCTGTTGGGTTAAACGTATACACTGTCGGTACTGGCTGGGGTGCGGGCCCTTGGAGTCGAGGCACTTGGGGCTCAGCTTACACAACAGGTATAGGTACTCAACTGCGCTTATGGTCTAATGATAACTTTGGTCAAGACCTTGTTATTGCGCCTCGTGGGGGTGGTATTTACTACTGGAAAGATTCTTTAGGCATAAGTACTCGCGCAGTGTCATTAAATACTCTATCTACAAATGAAGGGTTTTCTGGTACATATGTTCCTAACACTACAAACCAGGTTGTGGCTTCTGCTATTCAGAAATTTGTGATTGCAATGGGGGCTAATTCATACGTAGCTGGCGACCCTAATACCGATTTTAACCCGATGCTCGTGCGCTGGTCTGACCAGCTTAACCCTTATGAGTGGGTACCAGCAATTACAAACCAGTCAGGTGAGTTCGCATTGACTAACGGCTCGTTCATTATGGGCGCCCGCGCTACCCGCCAAGAGATTCTAATATGGACTGATTCAGCGCTATATTCCATGCAGTACCTAGGTGCGCCTTACGTATGGGGTTTTAATATCTTAATGGATAACATTTCCATTATGTCTCCTAATTCCATGATAACTGTAAACAACGTAACCTACTGGATGGGTACTGACAAGTTCTATATGTATTCAGGCCGTGTGGAAACCTTACCATGCGCATTACGTCAGTATGTATTTAGCGATATTAACAAGGACCAATCATTCCAAATATTTGCTGGTGGTAACGAGGGCTACAACGAAGTCTGGTGGTTCTATGTAAGTAACTCAAGTGCCGGCACTACTGTTGATAAGTATGTCATTTATAACTATGTTGACCGTGTTTGGTACTACGGCTCTATGGCTCGCAGTGCTTGGCTAGATACAGGCATTCGTCAATACCCTATGGCAGCGGATTACAACAACCGCATTTTATACCATGAGTCTTCTGTTGATGATAACGCGGGAGAGTCTTCCTTGCCTATTACTGCTTACGTGCAGTCTTCTGATTTTGATATTGGCGATGGGCATAACTTTGGCTTTGTCTGGCGCATACTGCCAGACGTGAACTTCAACGGGTCTAATGTAAACGGACCGTCTGTAACCATGACTATTAAACCACGTCAGAACTCAGGCACACCGTATAGCACAGCAGATAACCCACGAGTAACAAGCGCAGACAACTACGGTACGGCGCAGGTCTACAACATACAAGAGTTTACAGGACAGGTGTATACCCGCCTACGGGGTCGTCAGTTAGCATTCCGTATTGAGTCAGATGGCCTTGGCGTTTCATGGCAGTTGGGTGTCCCTCGAATTGATATTCGTCCTGATGGGAGGAGATAATGTCCGCTATATACCATAAGAGCACGCAACTCAATGCTTCAAAGGCACCTAACTTACCGATTGCCCCTGTGGAATACAGTCAACAATATGTTGACCAGCTAACTAATGCCCTACGCCTTTATTTTGGGCAGATAGATAACGTCACGCAAGCACTACTAATACCAGACTCAGGTACAACAGCGAATAGACCAATAAGTACGACTTTTATTAAGTTACAAATAGGCCAGCTATACTTTGATACAACCTTAGGTCTCCCCATTTGGTGGAACGGCACTGACTGGATAGATGCTAGTGGTACTGTAGTTTAATACATGATAGTATTCAATAAACTAAATATAGTAGGAATTTACTATGAAACATTATAATCGAGGTGCTATATGGAAGGCATGCTAATAGGCGCCGCAGTTGGTGGCGGTACAGCGTTATTGACAGGTGAAGATGTTCTTACAGGTGCTTTATTAGGTGCAGGTACAGCGGGGCTTACCCAAGGCGCATCAGGTTTACTAGGCGCAGCTGACACAGCAGTAGATACAGGCGTAGGTATTGGTACAGAAGCGGCGAAAGAAGCAGCTGTAAATTCTCAATTAGCCGCGCAACAAGCTATGGTACAACCTACAATGGCACCTATTGGTGGGGCTAACTTAACGGGTACAGGCGGTATTACAGCCGCAACTGCAGCTCCACAAGTTTCTAATGCAGTAGCACAAGGCGTATACCCTAATTATGCGGGTCAAGCGATTGCAAGTAACGTACCTCAAGCGGCGGTATCTGACGTCGTATTACCAGGTGCACAACAAGGCATAGCTAAAGCGGCTACACAACCAGGTTTAATGGATAGAATTAGCACTGGATATAATAACCTATCCCCTATGGAAAAAGCTGGGGTTGGTATTGGCGGAGCGGCATTATTAAGTTCTGCTATGGCTCCATCAGGCGTTGAAGAGTTAGATGACAAATATAAAGGTCCTTTAAGCAAATTTAAGTATAACCCTAATACATTTAACCCATCTCGTATAACACCAAACGTATATAGGTCTGGCTATGCTCAAGGCGGTATTGCAGGTTATCCGATGGCTAGACAAGACAACACTCAGTACGCTACCTCAACTCAAATGCCAACCAGTGCAGAAGTAGTAGGCGCTGATTATGATGCAGTTGAAATGGCTAGAGGCGGCATTGCTGGTTACTCATTAGGAGGCTATGCTGCTGGTGGTAACCCACGCTTACTTAAAGGTCCTGGCGACGGTATGTCCGATGATATTCCTGCTACAATTGCAAATAAACAACCAGCTCGTTTGGCAGATGGTGAGTTCGTAGTTCCAGCTGATGTGGTGTCTCACTTAGGTAATGGCTCTACCGATGCAGGTGCTAAGCACTTATACAAGATGATGGACAAGGTACGTAAGGCTCGTACTGGTAGCAAGAAACAAGGCAAACAAATAAAATCTGAAAGATTCCTACCAGCATAGGATTAAAATGACTTTACAAATTAAGGTGGTCGATACAAGCTTCGTCCACCAAGTATGGCCTAGGGTTGAGGGCTTTATTGCCACTGCTGTAGCTACGATGGATGACTTCCCTGAGTGGAGCAGAAATTATAACCTAGAGCATATTAGGATGTATGTAACTTCTGGTGAATGGCTGTTGTTTGTTGCCATAGACGAAACTGGAACTATACACGGCTGTGCAACGGTATCGATGGTTAACTGTCCATTACATAGAGTGGCGTTTGTTACATCTACTGGGGGCAAGTTTATATCTACTAAAGAAGTATTTGCACAGTTGAAGCGGATACTAAAAGAGTTAGGTGCAACAAAGATACAAGGCTATGGCAAAGATTCTATAGTGCGGTTATGGAGACGGTTTGATTTCGAGCCACGTAACACTCTATTTGAAGTACTTATATAATGCAAGTATCGTTAGTACCTGTAGAGTACGTTGAAAATGTATGGCCTCAGATAGAAAAGTATTTAGAGGGACCTGCTAAGTATTCATACGGTAGGTACGAAGTAGAAGATATTAAACAAGGGCTACTGACTAAGCCACAGCATCTTTGGATTGCATTTGAAGGCGATAAGATATACGGTGCTGTTGTGACTACGTTTAGTTATTACCCTAGGATGACGTCGCTAGATATGATATTTACTGGCGGCATAGAATTAAAGAAGTGGAAAGACCCGATGCTTGCAATACTACAAAAGTTTGCCAAAGAGCACGGATGCAAGATTATAGAGAGTTACGGTCGCCCCGGTTGGGAAAAGATTTTTAAAAACGATGGCTACAAATCTAGGTTTGTATTTTATGAGTTGCCAGTGGAGAAATAAGTATGAGTAAGTATTTCGAGATGTTACCTGAAGAAGCCTTCCAGAAAGTTGGGAAGTCTATGAAGCTGTATAAAAAAGGCGGTGGTGGCCCCACTCAAACTTCGGTACAACAGTCTAACATTCCGGAATACGCACAACCCTACGTTGAGTCTATGCTTGGGGCAGCTCAACAACAAATATTCCAAGGCAATACCGACGCAGAAGGTAATTTTAATATTACCGGCTTTAATGAATTTACTCCATATAGTACCAATATGCAAGACTACGTTGCTGGCTTCTCCCCCATGCAACAACAAGCGTTTCAAGGCGCTGCTAACTTACAAACTCCAGGTCAATTTGGTGTAGCTACAGGCCTAGCAGGGGCATCAGGTTATGGTTCACTAGGCACTGCTGGGCAAGCTGCTAACTTAGGTCAACAAGCTACTGATATTGGGTTAGGCGGTTTAGGCTATGGCGCTCTAGGTGCAGGTTACGGGGCATTAGGCGCAGGGGCTGGACAAAACGCGGCTGATATAGGTAGTTTAGGTACAAGCTTAGGATTACAAGCTGCTCGACAAGCTTCTCGTCAGGGCTCTAACGTAGCCAACCAAGCTATGGGTTACGGTGCTTTAGGTGCTGGTTATGGTGCAGGCGCAGCGGACTACGGTCAATTAGGTGCTGAAGCTGGTCAACAAGCCGCGGGTTATGGCGCTATGGGTGCAGGGTATGGGGCTCAAGCAGGTCAAGCTGGCGCTAATTTTGCACAACAAGCCACTGACCCTAACGCAGTTCGTGCGTATATGAACCCGTATTTGGAATCCTCCCTTGCTCCTCAGATTGAGGCGATGCGTCGTCAGTATGGCATTACAGGCACTCAACAACAAAGCGCAGCGACAGGAGCAGGTGCATTCGGTGGTACTCGTGAAGCGCTTATGGCAGCGGAAAACCAACGCTCTATGAACTCTGCTATTGATAATGCTATTGCTCAAGGGTACAACACTGCATTTACTAATGCCCAAGCCCAACAACAGTTCGGTGCTAATCTAGGTCTACAAGGCCAACAAGCCGCTATGCAAGGTGCCGGTATGGGCATCACAGGTCAAAACGCTGCTATGCAAGGTGCTCAAACAGGTATCAGTGGCCAACAAGCCGCTATGCAAGGCGCTCAAACAGGTCTATCAGGTTTAGGCCAAGCGTTATCTGGTTATGGGCTAGGTCTACAAGGCGCTCAAACGGGTCTATCAGGTATAGGTCAAGGCATTTCAGGTGAGCAAGCCGCTATGCAAGGTGCAGGTCTTGGTATGCAAGGTGCTGGTATGGGCTTACAAGGTATCGGTACTGCTCTACAAGGTTATGGTCAAGGTCAACAAGGGCTTAGCACAGCACTGCAAGGTTACGGTCAAGCGGGTCAAGCTGCGGGTCAACTAGGTCAACTAGGTACTCAACAACTAGCCGCAGAGCAAGGCATACTAGGTACGCAACAACAATACGGTGCAATGCAGCAACAAGCAGAGCAACAGAAAATAGACCAAGCAATCCAGAACTACGCTATGCAACAACAAGCCCCAATGCAATCACTTGCACAGATGAGTGGCTTACTACGTGGCTTACCGTTAGAGTCTACGACCACGCAGTCTTATCAAGCTGGTCCTGGTGCATTGCAATCTCTAGCAGGTATAGGGACTGGTATCGCTGGTGTGGCAAGTTTAGCTAAAGCCAAAGGTGGTACAGTTAAGTCCTACGCCAAAGGCGGTATTGCGAGCTATGCGGGTGGTGGCGACGTGATGAGTCAAGAGAATGCAGAAGGTATTGCACAGGGCTTAAACGCAGACCAGCTACAACAAGTGCAACCACGCACCTTGCCAGACTACATTCGCATCCCACTGCTCAATCAGAAAATACAAGAGCAACAAGCCGCACAACAAGCTATGGCTGCGCAACAAGGGATAGCAAACCAAGAATCCCTTAAACAACAAGTATTAGCCCAAGCTGAAGACCTAGGCATTACAGGCGCACAGTCTAACCTACCTACTGAATCTATGGCTGGTGGTGGTATCGTGTCGTTTGCCCAAGGAGGTGTTAATGCTCCTAAGTTTGACTTTACACCTACGGATATGGACTACGGGTATTTAACAGACATAGAAAAAAGATTAGTTAACCCAGAAACAGGCAAGCCATATACCTTTGAAGAAAAAGCTGCAGAAAACAGGGTTAGAGAAGCAAAATTAGGTATTAAAGATTTAACTGAGTCTGAATTAAAATTACTAAAAGAAAAAGAAGATAAACTAGGTGCTAGAGAAGACCGTGCTAGAGGCTTGGGGTTACTCGCCGCGTCTGAAGGCATTATGGGTTCTAAAGGTCCTGGCTTAGGTTGGATGGGTGCGGGTCTCGGTGCATATGGTAAATCTGTAGGCCCTGAACTAGATAAGATTGATGCCCTACGCGAGAACTACGCACAACAAGGCAGTTTGCTACGTAGTAAACAAATGGACTTAAAACGTGCGATGCTTGCTGGTGATACTGCAGACATTAACCGCATTGAGAAAGATATTCAAGCTATCCAAACTAAACGCGGTGAAGCAGCTAACGCTAACATTGCAGCTCAAGATGCAGCTAGACTTAAAGGTATTGAAGCTGAGTATAAATACGTACAAGATATGGCTCTAGCAGATAAAGAAGGCGCGTACAATGTTGCCGCAGGCGCTGCAAGTAATATTGGTGTGGTGCAGTTGCCCGCGAGTGTTTATAATATGGTAGAGGGGAGAAACGCTAGACAGGCTACGCTTGAAAAAGAATTTTACGATTCAGCTGAGGGGCAGTCATATCAAACTGCTAAGAAAAACCAAGCAAAGGGTGCTGCAAGTCCTACTGACCTTACGGTTATTAAAGCTGGCGATAAATATCTTAGTGACCTTAAAGCAGAAATTAATAAGAAGTACGCTCCACTAATTAGAAATCAAATTATACAAGCTAGGGCTCATGGACATCCATTTTCCCCAGAAGAAGAAAAAAATATGTTGAGTGGTATTAATTCAACTACATCAAAAATTATAGAATACAACGCAGATGGTACTCGCAAAAAATAAGGGGTTATATGGCAATCCAAGCAAGGTTATTTGATGGAACTACGCTAGAGTTTCCTGACGGAACAGACCCAGCCGTTATAGATAGAGTAGCAGCGGAAGAAACGGCCGCAAGGAACAATCAGGCTGCACAAGCTCCTCAAGCTAAACCAGCGGTAGAAGAAAAACTCGTCCAACAACCTGGTAAAGAGCCTAGTACTTCTTGGTGGCGCCCAGAGGCTTTATATCAAGATGTGCCTGTTGGCATAGCTAAAGGCGTCGTAGACGTAGCTAGAAGTACTGTAAAATCAATTGAGGGGGAAAACGCCCCGGCTAAATCTATTCAAGAACTAGTCGCTAACCAACTACTAAAATACGCTAATTTTTCAGTAGACAATCCAAACCTACCTAATATATCTTTAGAAATCGCCAAGTATGTACAAAATAAATTTGGTTTAGCACCTGATAATAATGATGTGCTTAAAGGCGTTTCTGAATATTTACAATTGCTTAAATCCAAAGGCACTCAAGAGATAGAGGCTTTTAACCCTACAAATCCAGAAGACTCTATACTAACAAGAGCCGCAGATAAAGCGTCTTACATGCTTAGAAACCCTTCTACTATATCTACAGGACTAGCTGAAACAGTAGGCCCAATGGGTGAGGCAGGGATAATGGCTAGGGCGTTAAAACCTACTAAGCTAAGCTTAGCTAGTCGATTAGCTGCTGGTGAGGCAGGCACTGCAGGACTTTCAACTGCGCAAGCAATTAGAGATGAACAAGGGGGAAAACCTCTAACCGCGCCACAATACGCAGCAGTTGCAGCTAATATGGTACTTACTGGCGTGGCTACTATAGCAGGTGGCGCTGCGGCTAAGCATCTTAAAGTTGGGGATATAGACGAGATATTTGCTAGGGAGATGGCAGGTGAAATTACTAGTCAGGTAGCTCAGAAAGAAGTTGCTAGTAGGATTGGTGCTGCACTTAAATCAAGCGCTATTGAAGCCGGAGTTGAAGAACTTCCTCAATCTGTTGTAGACCAAATATCTTTTAATGTAGCCACAGGTAAACCCGCATTTGAAGGTGTCCCTGAAGCAGGGGTACAAGGATTTTTAACTGCCTCTCCACTAGGCGCGGGTGCTGGTGCTTATCAACAACATAAAATTAATCAGCGAATTCTTGGCGAAGAAGAATACAATAAAACTAAATCTGAGCAAAAAAATTGGCAAGAAAAACAATCTAAGGTAAACGAAAAGATTGATACGCAGGGCATGACAGCCGAAGAAAAGCGTAATTATAAACTGCAACAAGCAGGTAAACCTATACCTACAACATTGGCAGAGAAGGAAGCAGAGGAATATGTCACGGGAACTAACGCTTCAGTTAGTGGAGCAGGCACTAATTTATCTGGAAAATCCGACACTTCAAAATCTGAAGCCGGAACTAGAGATACTGACAGAAGTGGATTGGCTGGGGCTGGAGGCGATGCTGGAACAACTGCAGGCGGAGCGAATGCACAACCAACTACATTAAGCGCAACGGAAAAACCTATAGCAGACGCGGCATTACAGGCAGGAGTTAAGTTTAATGCACCTGTACATGCTAGAAATTGGGTAATAAAAAACGTACTTAATGGTGATAAAGATGCCGCGGTTCAGCTAGAAAAAAATAATCCTGGTATATACAAAAGGCTATTTGAGACTTCAAAACAAGCACCGGTAGCACCTGTAGCCAAAACGGAAACAATTGAAGCCAAAAAGGAAACACCGGTATTTAATGAAGTCGAACTTCAAGAGGCCGGGGAAGTAGTAAAACCAAAATCTCCATCAGAAGAAATAGAAGACCAGCAAGCTGAGGCAGAAAAGCTAGCAGAAGAATTGTTACCTAGCAAAGAGATATTTGAAGAAGCTGCCACTGAAACCGCACCTGAAGCTAAAGAAGTAGCTGCTGAAGCTGCCCCTATAGATAAAAAAGAATTAGCTAAGAATAAATTAGCTGATGCGTTAGCTCGTGCTGGTAACAAGGCGACTAAGATAGGCCGTACTAATATCGTGCCCGAGGAAGAGGAAGATTGGAATTCTATTTTACGAGACCTATTCTCTGCCACTGTAGACATGGGGTTTATTAAAATAGAAGATGCTATAGAATTTGTTAAGACTCAACTAAGAGAATATGGCATTGACGTTGGTATATTTAAACCCGAACAATTTAATGAGGCTTATAGTCAGAGTACAGCTGGTCTACGTTCTGAATCTAGACGCAAGCAAGAAGCTGAATTAGAAGCCAAGCAAAAAGCTTTTGAGGCTGAGGCACCAGGCCGCGCAAGTATATTAGACCAAAAAGAAGCAGAGCGTATAGAACGCGCATACCCATTTCCATCTGTACCGACTGAAATAACTGACGAAGAAAAAGAAGGATACGAAGCTAACCGTAATGCGTTAGTAGAGGAAGAAGATGATACAGGTCTACCTTCATGGGGAGAACTAAGCACCGCAGAAAGAAGTTTATATACTACTATTAACGATGTTCAAGGACCCGATGCCGCTATTAAAGCTTTAGCAGATTTTCGTGAAGGCAAAGAAGGTACGCCTAACCGCATAACAGACGTTAATGCCGCTATATATGAATTAAATAGAAAAGCCGCTAGCAAAGAACATAAAATTAAATTTCCTAGATGGCAATCTTTATCTGATAAAGCTCAAGCTAATTTTTTATTTGGTCTACCAAAACTATCTAATAAGATATCTGCTAAACAAACCCCACATAGCGGCAAAGCATTGCATGCTGCGTTTGGAAGCGTAGCTGAGCAGTTAGAAAAAGAAAACGTAGGGTTCCGTGGTAAGCGTCAAATAGACATAGAGAACGCGGAACTAGCTGTACAGTCTGAACAGGCTAAAGAAGAATACCAAACTGAAGAAGCTAAAGCCCGTGCCGCTAGTAAACAGGCGGTGGGTAAAGGTACTAAACTTTCATTGTCTGCAATTGATGCGCTCGAGAATGATGGTATTAATGGGGTACTAGATTATCTTGCTGAAAGCAGTCAGGGTATTAATGTAATACAGACACAACTTACTAGTGAAGGTAAGGCTAAACCCATAAAAGAAAACAACGCATTTAAGTATATGCGGGGCATTCACAAATTAGCCTCTGCAAAAATATTTAAGGCATTAGCTTCTACACTAAGAACTGTTAAGTTTACCTCTACTGTTATTACCGACCCTAATGACTTGGCAATTGTAGCCCTACGGAAAGAGGGTAAATTAGCTGAGTATGACCCTAAAACAGACACATTTTATTTTACTCCTGAAGGTTTAGATGAAGCTACTATCCTGCATGAGGTTATCCATGCGGCTACCGTAAAGATAATTAACCAATTTAAAACTAATCCTACATCACTTACTCAGTCACAACGGGATGCGGTGCAGCACTTAGAGAAACTATTTACTTTTGTGTCTAACCGTTTGGGGACCAAATACCCTAATGCTACTGAGAATATCTATGAGTTTGTTGCCTATGCAATGACTGACTTTAAGTTTCAGGCTGAATTAGCTAAGTTACAAGTACCTCGTTTAGGTAGATACACCCTTACTACTGAAGATGGCATAAATCTAGGCAATTTAGTTAAAACTGTATGGGGGCAATTTACTACTGCTCTTATGCAAATGCATAAACTGTTAACAGCTAAAGCTACAAAATTGGAGCTACGACCCGAGATATTTGAGGCTGTAGCAAAAGACTTTGCAACCGTTAAGGGCTCACTAGATGAACTCTATCAAGAAATTGATGATGAAAATTTAGATACTGACGAGGCTAATCTTAGAAAAGCTAGCTTAAGCGAGATTGATGAATCAGAGGATATGTCTAAGGGGCCTGCAAATTTTGCGCCTGCTGCACGGTTACTAGATATACAAAAAGGATTTGAAAGTAACGTATTACTAGAAGTATCAGAGGTAATGAACCGTATACTTGCTGCCCCTGAAGTAGGTACTGAAGTTGAGCCATTAGCTGCGCGTCGTATACAAATACCTCAGACTCCTCGAGCAGCTAGTGCAGAGGCTAGGGTAAAAACTAAAGCGGAAGAACTTAGTGCTAAGCAATCAGGTAAATCAGCTATAACTATTATATATGGGCACTTAAAAAATCCTCGTAAAGCTTACCGTTTCTTGGTACGTCAACTACAAAGTAATACTAAGCCATTGCAGCTGCTTGAACGTGATTTAAAAATGGCTAAGAAACTCGTACGTGATGAGCGTAATCAGTCCATGTTTAATGATACCTATTCTCAGGTAATTAAGTCTATGGCTAAGGCGTACACTATTACAGCCCAAAGTATTGCTCCACTAGAGACTAAAGTTACTAAGCTTATAACTAACATAAAAAAAGAAGCGACAGAATTTAGTCCTAAAGAATTAATGGACCATCTACAGTTATGGTATACAGGGTTACATGAACCTGAACGCCGTCGTTGGTTATTTATGAAAAACGTGCCGCTAAGCAGTGATGTGAATTACCTAGTGCCGGTTGCAGGAAAAATGGATACGCCAGCAAACCATAGGGAGAGGTTAATTGCCTCGTTTGAGAACCTGAAAGATACCCCAGGGGGTATGACCGCACTTGAAAAGGCTGATGTAATCAAGCAACACCTTGATGAACTAATATTTGAGACAGACCCAGCTACCGGCAAGGCTATGACTGGAGATTTATTATCACCCGATGCCACTAGAAGAGCTGGTAAGCTTAAACTAGCTAACATGGATAGAAACCAACTTGCCTCTAACCCTAATAGATTTTTGGAAAATCACAATGACCAAAGCGTAGTAGGGGGCTATACAGCAGAAGATATCAGCGACTTTTTAAGCACTTTGGATAGCAAACCATACAAACAAAAGGTGATGGAGTTATTTGAGGCCCTAAGGGAAATCCAAGAAGTTACATCTAATCTTAATTTACAAAGTAATTTTTACACCCAAGCTAACCTTAATTATATTAGGGGTAGTGGGTATAAGTGGTATGTTCCTTTCAAAGGCAGACCAGAGCTAGAAGAAAAAACAGTTACTAATGGATTTGGGGATGACCAAAGATATAGTTCAGACTTACAATTTGGTGAGACAGTCGCTGCTGGTCGTGAATCTACTGCAACTAACCCTATCAGTCAGATAATAGTAGATGCTAAAAAGGCTGCGTATATATTAGCTCATCAATCAGTGACTCAATCTGTGGTTAATAATATTAAACAGGGTAATATAACCGGTAAAAAAATAAAAACTATATCTCATGCAGATAGATACAAAGAGGGACTACAAAAAGATAGGTCTACTATATGGTTCAATATGCCTGACGGTCGGGTAGAGATATGGAAAATTACAGACCAAAATGTATTAGAGGCTCTACGGAAGCCATACAAGCAGTATTCGTCCGAGTTAACCAAAAATATAGCAAATACTGTATCAACAGGCACTAGACTTGTGGGTCAAGGATTTACACTATTTAACATAAAATTTCCTCCGGCCAACGCAGTCAAAGATATGATTCCTAATTTATTTTTTATAGGGTCTGAATATGGATTTACGCCTGCCATCGAGTATTTAGTAAATATAGTTAATACCGCTACTGCAGATACTATAGTAGGGGGTGGGGTATTCTCAGCGGGTACAGCCATGTACCACTACCAAAATAAAAACTTTGCTGCCTTAAGGGAAAAAGCAAAAAAAGATGAGTTTACTAGGTATTTCCTAGAGCTAGCTCTTAATAACGGTATTGTTACTTTTGCACAGGGTGTATCAACTGACATTGAGTATAAAAAGTTAGAGACCGAGGTTGATAATGCCTTTAAAGGTGATTTAAACCCTAAAAAAATAGCTACGGCTGCATATAACCAGGCAGTGGTACCGTTTGAATACTGGATGCACATGAGTGAAGTTAGTGTGCGCGTTACAGCCTATAAAACAGTAAAAGACCATCTAGTGTCTACTGGTGTGCCTGAGCAAGAAGCTATTAGCGAAGCGGCTACATTTACTAAAGAATTAGCTAACTTTGAGCATTCAGGTACCAGCAACTTTGCTAGGAATATGGCTAGGCTCTATGCGTTTACTAGGTCTACTGCTACCGGTACTGTACGGTTTTTCCAAGACTTAGGGTATATACTACCTTACGCGCAAAGTAGTGCAATCGCTGATTTATCTGACTCAATTAAATTAGACCCCGTTGCTTTAGCTAATTATAAAAAGAACTTTTCACTTAAGCAGCGCCGCACTGCAATTATGACTGGCGTGTATATAGGTTTAGGTATGGCTGTGTATACTATGGCGCTATCAGGTTCCGAAGATGATGAGTTGGGTAGAAATAAAATCGAAAATGATGACCCAGCTTTGTGGACTAGGGCCATGCGATTCTTTTTACCCGGGATGAAAAACCCTATACAAATTCCTACAGGTTATGGTCCTGGGGCACTTATATCAATTGGGGCGCAGATAAATATGTGTGTGCAGGGAAACCAAACTTATGATGAGCTATTAGATAATATGGCTACTATACTACAAGACTCATTCTCCCCCGTGCAAATGAGTAAAATACCAATTACAGATGACCAATTTAATTGGGCACTAGATACTTTATCTCCTACTATATTAAAAGGTATAGTAGAGTCAGCTATTAATAAAAATGGGTTAGGTATGCAGATAGTATTAGACGCTATGGGTAATGACTCTAATGCGTTTACTAGCCATGGTAATGTACCAGAATGGGCTAAATGGGCTGCAGAAACCCTTAATAGGGAAAGTAGAAACCTATTTGATGACACTGTTATTGATATAAGCCCTAATACTATATACCACCTTGCAAGCAACTATGTTAACGGTATCGTAGTATTCAGTGATTTAGCTGAACGATACTTTATGATTTCTAAAGGCGAAAGAGATTATGATATTACTACTGAAAATCCTATTGTCGATGCCTTTGTAGGTAGACCATCTAGACCCGACTCAAGAGAGTATATACGGATAAAAAAACAAATTGATAGAATGGAAGTAGCATTAAAATCTGCAGAGGCTGACCCTAAATCAAATGTGAATGAGTTCGAGGCTAAACGCCCTTATGATAGACAATCTATTGATAACTTACGTAGATTCAATGTTCAATTAGATGAATTACGTCACGAACGCAAGGTAATTGAACGGAATGCATCGGAATTAAAATATAACGAAAAACAAAAATTGCTTGAATATAATATGCGCAATCAAGATTTATTAAAAGCTGAAATAAATAGGTCCCTTAAAATTGATAACCCAAAATTACGTACCGCTAAAGATAGAGGTATGAACTAACGGATGCGCCATGTGCGCACTCCCATGATGCCGTCTTTTTCTGTAATATAGTACTGAACCTTGATGCCTACCCTCTTAGCCGCAGTGTCAATGCTGTAGATTAAGGGGGCAGGTTGTAAGGTAGGTATAAAGAAGCTCTCTCCGACGTTCATTCCATCAAACGGTAGAACCCACTCAGGCTCCTGACTCATCAGGTACTAATCCTTTAATAAACTCATTGTCGAAGCCCTGCGTATCTATGATGTAGCAATAGTTTTGCAGCTTAACTCCTTCTTTCCAGCCAGCGCCAATACGCGCTTTCTTATTGATTATGTTTACTCCCATGTTCTTCATCTGAAATAGAAACTCATTAGTGCTGATATTAGACTCAGTTAGATATCTACGGAAGTCGGGTGTATTAATAAACAACTTGCCAGTGTCCACCTCAACGCGTACTAGCAAGGGGCCTCGGGGTTCTAATGTCACTCTACCATCGTTAACGATTAGGGTATTTACTGTTTTATTATTGACGTAGTCACCTAGTAATGACTCGTAGTCTATGCTATTAACCTTAACGACATTGTCCTTGATTGAAATCATATGCGCGACAATAACCTTGTATATGCGCTCTAGGTCGTACTCAGTAATTTTAGCGGTGTTAGTAATTTCACCTGCGCCCATAGTGACGCCAACTAGGTTCTCATAGAAGCGGTATTCTGATAGGTCGCCGAAGTCTTTCTTAAAGCGTAGTATCCACTTGTCGATGATTGCTCGTATTTCATCTTCAGTAAGCTTATATATTTCTTTGATAAACTCGGGCCCTGCCCATCCGTAATGTCTGTTAAATTCATCAAAGATAGCCTTACCTTGACCTGGGTCCTCTGCTAACAATTTAGGTTTTGGAATCTCGAAGTTAATCAATCGTGCCACTTCACCAGTAGGTGACTTCTTGTGAGCCATAATTAAATCGTAGATAGGGTCGTTCGATGTGAGGATTGCAATTAGTGAAGCCGATACCTCATGGTTACGCTCAGCGTTTACTGAAGACTGCATGCGAATCTTAGCCTTACCCTGTGATATCTTGTGAAGCAAAGTAGTCAATTCTTTGACGGCCATCTCGTGAACCTCGTCCACACCGAACGGAATATTATGAAGCGCTAGGTAGCGTCCAGTTAAACCATTTGATGTCGCACCTTGGTCAGTGCCGACTACGCTCAAATCTTTCGGGTTTCCCCAAATACTCAACGCGCCATATAGTGCACCTGTTTTTGCAGCACCGGATTTACCACTCAAACCCATCGTTACCCCACTCGTTGAAGTGTATGGCATGAGAACTGAGCCAAATCCAGCTAGTAAAGTGAACGCGTGGTACTCCATACTATCTATATTTAATTTATTAGCTGAAGCTTTCCACTGTTGATAGGACCCAGTAGGTTTTAAGTGTTGAGCAATTCCACGGCATAGGGGCGAGGTAGGGCTGTGTACAGTTTCTCCAGTCTTTTTTATCTCTTGATTACCGATTACAAACGCTTCTTTGTCTTCTGTCCATCCCATTTGCATTCTCATAATTTCCGCCGATTTTTTATGTATGAGGTACTCACCCCACTTAACCATATAGTTCATTAATAGTTTGTCTCCGTTGGTCGGATTAAATAATACCCCGTTGCTTGACATAATTTCACGTAGTCTATCTACAGCATATGCATGCTTCATTGGTACTAGGAATTCTCTCGACGTGTCGTTCGGTAAATCGGTTTTCATAAGCAAGCACTCGCCGTCCATCGAACTGTAAATCCGCTTAACTGGGTAGAGGTCGTACCGCGAGACTAACATCGGTTGCTCTGTTTTAGACGTGCCTGTCTTAGCATCAAACTTAGCAGGAGGAACATAGTAAACTCCACCAGTCGGTCCAGCTACAAAAGGGTATAGTCCTTCTGGAAGCGCTTTGGGACTCGACGGTAACCGAACAGACCCCTCGGGGTCTTTAACTGCTGTGGCAATTTGTTGCTCGTATTCTGCGTCTGAGATTTGTTTGATTTGTAGCGCCCGTCCGAGCGTGAGCGGATTGGCTGGTTTAAGTTTTCCTCTGTGGGGGCATCCATCACATACTCCTGGGTTTTCATTATTAAATGTGTCGCACGCATACGCTTTCTCTTTTAGTCTAGCTGCTTCCTTCTCAACTTCCTCGGGGTTATAATTGACGTAGTCTTCTGAAAGTAAATGAATCGCTGTAGCTGCATCATCGCAGTTAGCGGCAGTAGACAACGCGGCTCGCCATACTGGTTCGGGTAAATGCTTTGCATTCTCAATGGCATACTTAATCTGTGCACACCCTTCGCCCTTATCATCAAAGCTTTTAATAACTATGTCTGCAAAGTTACAAGTGAAGTCCTCCATCTTGAGCATTGCTTTTTGGTCATCGCTTATCCCCTTAGGAACGCTAGCTAGGATGTGGTCGAAGGTAAGCTCGGGTTCGCCCAAAAACTCTTTGAACTCAAAAAAGGAATAGACAGGGTAGTCCTCGGTGTCGCCTATTATTAGCGTAGGGGATGGAGGGTCAGTTTTGTAGTTCAGTGCGTCCGGGCATCGCATAATACGATTTGGGTTGGCTGTTACTACTGGGTCGATGTGCAGGTCGTTGCCTAGGCACAAGTCTTTAAACTTTTCAGCGTAAGGCTTCCACTCAGACACAGGAACATCTTGGTCTAAAATCCAGTATGCGTGTACGCCACGTCCAGAGTCAATACGCACTGGCTCGGGTAATTCTGTTGTTTCTATGAAGGTCTCAAGAGCTAGTAAGGCTTCTTGCTTCGTTGAATATTCTTTTCCTTCACCAACATCTAAGTCGATAAAGAATGAACGCTGGTATAAAACATCTTCTAACTTACGACTGTAGCCGTTGAAGCTTGCTGGCGCTACGAATACATTATGTCCTGCTTCTTTTGTGGCTTCAATTAAATCTATAAGGCCATCTATTGTTTCGGTAAAGCGGTTTCTAGTTTTGTCGCCATTAGAGTCGATACCAGTTACACAATAAACACCCTGCGTGGGCAATACTTTTTCGTAAAATTTTCTAATCATAATCGCAGAGACTCATTTTTAAGAGGAAAAAAAGCCCCCCGTTAACTGTAATACTAGATGGGTCAACGAGGGGTAAAGCTATATTACTTAATGCTAAGTTTAGAACCTATTGATTCCGTGTACTCTTTCGCAACTGCCATGTTAACCGCCGGTAGTACTCCATCGGCTAAGTCTTCATCCAGCTGTTTAATAAATGACTTTACTAGCTGTGAATTTTTATCCCGTAGGGCTTTACCACGGAACCAACTATATATTGTCATTCGAGTTACGCCCAATGCATCTGCTACATAATGGGCTGGGAGATTAGCTTTGATACAAGCCTTTGCAAGCTTCACTCCCTCACGGTCGGCGTCTAACTTATGGACATTAATTAAAAACTGTTCGCTGTAAGGACGTGCCATTTATATCTCCGTTATGATTTCTTACCCCATTTGCTAACAATATTGCTAACATCTTTTGGTTTGTCAGCTTGGGCTGTAGTAGTAGACTCACGTAATACTGGTGCGACTTCTACATCAACGTCAACTGGGGCTTCACTAGCCTTAGCGGCTGGTACGAACTCATTATTATCCGCTTCTACATCTGAAGAATCAACTTGATATACAGTCAATTTTATTGCAGCTTCTGCGGCTGGAGTTTTAGCTTGGCGTGTCAGTATTTCCAAATCTCCTGCATCGATTGCTGATACTGGAGAGAACAATAATTTAGGTGTAGGTGACTTAGTATCAAACTGCATCTTAGTAACAAGACGACTAGCACTTACGTTATTGTCTGCTAATTTTTGGATATACGGACGGAAAGGCCATCTACCGTTATCTTCTTTACCGAAACATGAAGTAGCTGGTAATACTAATTGCATCACGTCGCCACTTGGGTCGTTAGGAAGAACTACGGCTAAACGCCATGACAATCGGCAAGCTGTACCTGTACCGTTAGCGCCAGAATTTTTAGCACTAAACTGGCAAGTAGCACAAGTTTTAGATTGTGGGGTTTTAACTTCTGCGTCCGGTGCTTGACCATCGTTTGACCAGCAAGCTGGGCTTACTTTCTCGCCTTCCTTGTAGCCTTGTGAATAGAAAGTACGGGACGCGCTATGTGCCATCTTAACAATAATGACGTTCATGTGGCGGTCTTCGATAGCACCAATTTCTTTACCACCGGACATCTTGCGGAATACACCGCCTTTGATAGATAGACGTTTAGTCTGATTACCACCACCGCCAGCGACGGCAAGCGTATCTTCATCTAAACCTGTTTGAACTAAAGCTGCACTGTTCTGTAAAATATTTGCTAATTCGTTACTCATAATACATTCCTTTAACTAAATTTAACTGGATTTTGCTGATGGTTTACGTACTGTGATAGTTACTTCTCGCATCGTACTCACACCCGGGGGTAAACCTTCCCCTTCGTGGTTACTCATAAATTCTTTAAAATTGCCGTTGTGTATACGTTGTTGTAGTAACTCAACTGCCTTATTCTCAAGAATAAATTTCTTAAAATTATCCCAGTCTCCGCACACGTAACTTTCTTTCATCGACTTAATAATTGTACCGTTGGGGGTACGAATACTATCCGCATTAATATCGTTACATGATGCCAGCATTACTTGCTCAATCGAAGTCATGTCCGCTTTTAACTCAGCATCCTTGGCTTCAAACTGTTGTGATAGTATCTCACGTTCACGTCTAATTGTCAAGTATATTTTTACTAACTCATCTAACTCTACTTTTTCTTCACTCATGCTCCTAACTCCTCTCTGTATAAATCAACCAACTTGGTATGTAAATCTACTTTTCCTTGCAACATCTTGTACATCTTTCTTTCTACATCCGACCCCTGTAAATGAACAACGGTCATCTTGTTCTTCTGCCCCACTCGGTCTATTCGGGCAATACATTGTAGATATGTTTCTACACTCATAACGGGAGACCAAAACACTACCGTATTTGCTGCAGTTAGCGTCACACCGTGCGATGCCGATTGAGGTTGAATCACCAATACATGAGGGTCTTTTTGTTTTTGGAACGACTCAATAATGGTAGACCTCATCGTAGCTGATACGTCTCCGTTAATAATTCTATTGCTGATATTGTTTTTAGTTAAATAATCTGACACCATCTGGATGGTATGGCGATAGGGCACGAATATGATTACTTTATGCTCAGTCTCTTCAAGAACTTCCTGTAGGGCACTGAATCGCGGGCTAATATCAAACTCCACAATTTCACGTGTATCAGTGTAGATAGCTCCGCCCGATAGCTGTAAGAGTTTGTTGAGGTTTGCCGCGGCGTTAACTGCAGTAATCTGTTCCCCAGCTGCTTCGATAAGCATATTGTCCTTGAGTGCTTTATAGTACCTAGCAGCTTGCGGCGTAAGAGGAACTTCACGCGTTTGATACATAACGTCCGGTAGGTCAAGGCATTCATCCTTTGCGAATCTAATGGCAGGCTGTAGTGCTTTATATACATCATCTTTAGCTGTTATTTTAGGTACCCACTTGAAACGAGATAGTTGGTTCATTACTTTATCTCGCCATGCGTTTTGAAATTTAGGGACCCGTACTGGGCTAACTAACCGAGCTAAGCCATAAGCATCAATAGGCGATTGTGACGCCGGAGTGCCTGTTAACATCCATAGTCTAGTCGAGGGTTTAAGTACTTTGGCGAGAGTTTTCCATCGCGCAGTGCTCGGCGTTTTATATGCATTTGCTTCATCTACTACCACTAAATCAAAATTAGCAGCCTCAATAGCCTCGCGCACTACACCTACACCATCAAAGTTTATGATTACAAATTCGTACTCTCCATTAATAATCTTCTCACGCTTAATAGCTGGCCCATGGGCTACTCCTACTGAACGGTGCATTGCAGTTTTAAATATATCAGCTTGCCATGCAGAATACATAATAGATAGAGGGCATATAACCAGTACGCGCTTGACTAACCCCTGCGACATTAGGTAGTCTGCCGCCCATATAACAGATGAAGTCTTACCTGTACCTGCTTCATTAAAGCAGAAAGCACGACGATTAATAGATAGGAACTCTGCGGTAACTCGTTGATGGTCAAAGGGCGTGTACATGCCTGGCCATTTATAATCTCTAACTATGGGGGAGGGTAGATTATTTTTGAATGAGATTAATTGGTTAAGGCGAGTCATTTCATCTAGACCCCAGTAAACAACCATATCTGCTATGTTACCTCTCCACTCTATGACTTCACTCTTTTCAATGTTGTCTGTTATGTGGGGCACAATGTGCTCGGGCACCGATATCTTAACGGCTATATCATCTATGATTTCCATACTATCCTTAACTGAAATTAACTAAGCCCCTTACGGGGGCGAATCGACTAATCCTAGCAAGGAGCATTACGAAAGGACTTTATGCTATATTAGTTAGCGCAGTTATAGAGGATAATGAAGAACCTCTCACTATAATGCACTTACGCTCTCACATTATAGCTAGTACGACACTATTGTCAACTACTACTTTACTTCTTTGATTTACGTTCTTTTTTGCTTGTTTCTGATACTAATGCGCCTGTGGCACTGCGTTTGAATGAACGGTTTTTAGACGCCGACTCTAATCGTACTCCATCTTTATTGCTACCACCCTTTGATAGTGCTTTTACATGTGCAATATCTTTGCCTTCGCGTTTGTCTGCGTGGCCATTACCGTTCTTATCTACACCTGTCTTATCCATAGCTCTACGGGCACGTTGGCGTTCCATGCGGTTGGGTAATTCTCCACGCGATTTCTGTTGTTGGTATTCTTTGGCGTAAGGCCGTGGCTTGTTTACATATGGCATAATAATTCCTTAGTTAAATTCACAACTCTTAACTGGGCAGAATCTGCATAAGCCTGTTGGGTTTGGCACCCACTTGTCTGTCTCATAAGAGCTATCTAGTCTAGCGAGTAGTGGGATAAAATGTTTCCACGACTCTTCAATTTCGCTTCTATTATACTCCTCTGTTATAAAAGCGTTATGCATTACGAATAATAATCCGCCTTTTACTTTCTGTACATCGGGGAAGTGCGCAAACACCATAAGTGACATCAAGCGTAGTTGTTTAGGGTCGGGGTATTTATTGCTACCTGTCTTGTAGTCAATGACGTAAGCCGTATCACCATCAACAATTAGTAAGTCAGCAATACCTCGTACCCACCGAGCTTCATCTTCAAACTCACATGGCTGTCTGTTGGGTAATAATGCCATCTCATGCTCACAGTATTTTTCACCGGGGATTGCAATGAGTTCATCAACTACGTTTTTAAACCGTTCGTAGTTCTTCGCTAAAGGAATACTCTCACGAACATAATCTTCTAGAGCCTTGTGGACTTCTTTACCGTAGATGGTTGCTTGAGTATCCGACGTTGCGTAGTCCTTCAACACCTTAATGTGGTGATACTGTTTAGGACAGTTTATGTATTGTTTTAGCGATGAGTACGACCAAGTGTAGTTAGGCATTAACATTCCCCATAAGATTCTCCCATACCAGCTTCACAGGCTACAGGCAATGAGCTACCCCATACTGGCGGTGTATTCATAACACTCATTACATAGTCCATAGCTTGTTCTGCTTCGGGTGTAGGGGCTACAATAACAGCGGCGTCGTGAACTGTCAATGCAGGACGATACTTCTCGCCTATCTTAATCATCTGTTCGCCTACAATAATCCTAGCTAATGCTTGAATGACGTTCTCCACAACTGAACCGCCCCATATAGAGATGCGCCCCTTGCGTGACTTATAGGTATACTTGCTCTTAGCTTCTGAGGTGTCCCACTTAAGCTCGGGGTATCTAATATACAATCCGTTAGGTAATTTAATCCCACCAGGCGTGACAAGTAAACACTCATGCTTCCCTAAGTAGTACGGCTTCTTATCTTTAGGCCATACAGCCATGTCGGCTAATGCATCGTCTGCTTCTTTCCATAAGTTAATAACCTCATAGTTGAAGTCTCGGTATACTTTTACTAAGCGTTGGCATTCGTCGTCTGGTAAATCTGCGCCCGGGGGTGATGTCTTTAGGGTGTGTTGTAGCTTAGCCCAGCCAGTGCCATAGCCTAGACCTAGTGTACAAGTCTTACCAACGAACCGTTCTACTGGGTTCTCTTTAGTTATCTTTTTGTTATATACAATAGACGCAAACTCTGAATATACATCGCGCCCTTCAGCAAACATCTGCACCACATTTTCTTGCCCAGCTATCCATACTAGAACCCGCGCTTCGATTTGTGATGAGTCACAGTTAATAACTACTTTACCCATAGGCGCGACTACTGCGTTCTTGAGGGCTTTCTTTTTCTTATCTCGTGACGGTAGATTTTGAAAGTTGACCTTGTCTGACCCAGCCCATCGTCCAGTATGTGCCCCATAGTACTTGAGAGGAATAGGTAAACGCCCTTTATTCCTAGCACCTATACTGATAAAGCGTTGTATTCTAGACTCTTCGATGGTAGACTTTGTACCTAGACGTACTGCACAAAGTTGTTGAATGAAGGGGTCCTCGTGCTCAGTCAATTCTATGAACCCAACGTCATTCTTAGCCAGTGCGTACGTCTGATTCCCTGTCGTAGGGCTTTCCTTCATAGGCACCGTCACACCGAGTTCCTGTAATAGCTCTGCAAACTGTTTATTACTAGCGAGTTTCTTACGCACTGCTTCCTCGGTATCACACTCTAGTCTAGCCATTAGTCCTTGTAGTAACAGAGACTTTTCTTGTTGTACTTCTTCTAGCCTGTCTACCAATAGCGCGTCGTCAATCTCTAGTTGTGGCTCGGTAAACATACGGATAGTCATGTCAATAAGTTGTAGTTCGTCAACCGAGAAGTCCGCACTTAGTATGTTCCACAGCTTATAAGTTAACTCAACGTCGTTCTTGCAATACTCGCCATACTGAGCAAGGTCTTGTGGTGTAAAGTCCTCTAAGCGTTTGCCCTTGGCATCAAGAACCTCAGTGCCTTTTTGTCCTAGATTGTATCGCTCGACTAGCGTAGCCAATGACCCACCTGCATCGACGCCATGAATTGCTCTTGCCATACTAAGTGTATCTAGATAGATGTGGGGTACATAGCCGTAATGCCATGCAAGTATAGCCCCGTCAAACAGGGTGTTATGGCACAACAATAAAGAGTTTTCCCAGTCAAGGGATTGAAATAGCGATTTGACTTCGTCTCCACTAGCCCATACTGTCTTGCCATCGTTAACTTTAACCCCCACTCCGATGACTTGGAATTGGGGGCTCTTGATGTATTCTTCTGTAGTTAGCTTGGTTAGAGAAAAGTCTGGCGCATAGTACGACTCAAAGTCCAGTGTTATTAAGTTCATATCTATCATCCATTTCTATCTCCTTTTTTGCCAGTCCTCTTGGCAATGTTTATCACACCATCGCATGCCGAACCCGACGGGTTCATAACAGTTTAAGCACTCTCCGGTTACATCAGCTTCTAGTATAGGTTTGCGATTATATTTTCTACGCAGAGCTTCCTCTCGTTCAATATGGTCTTGTGCTAAGTCTGCGTCGTCACTCATTACTTCTCTTCCTCGTATCCTATATTACCGTTCTGCCCGATGATGTCGGCGCGTTTTTCGTCCCAGTTAAGTGGGCAACTTGTCCATGCACACTCCTTTGTGGCATCTAATACTTTACCACATATATCGCACAGAGTTTCTTTCTTTCTGAATATAGCGTCGAAGTTGTCGTCGAATTGCTTATTGCTCACTCGGCTTTGTATCTTATCACCTGTTATATCATTCTTTGATGCCATTCTTCATCTCCTTCTCAGCCATCTTAATCCCACGCAGTATTAGGTATTCAAACCCTTTCTGCATTAGATACTGTTTACCTTCTTCATCTATGTCCAACTGTGCTATCGCACTGCCATCCTCTTGCTCAATCAAGTCGCCTATCAGTTCTAGTTTCATGTTCTCTCCTTAAAAATGTAAAGCATAGTTTACTTTTCCGCTTGTATCTATATTTTTAGTTTAGTTTTGCTTGTAATTTTAAACCGTTTGTTACATGTAACATCACTAGCCTGTTACGAATTAAATGCAAAAACGGTTGCGTGTAATAAATTGGCTAGAATTAAACGCAAAAAAGTGATATATCAAAAGCATCATAAATGTTACCTTAACCTACTTAATGCGACTTTTATGAACCACTTTGCAATATAGTCGCGACTTTCTTAAAGGGTGGGGTACTCATCCCTCGAATCAATAACTTGGCTACTCTATTACCTACTGTATGACAGGCACGATGCAGACTTTCCCCCATAACTAAACACTTGTGCCTATATATGTAGCCTTACTATCCTTAAATTGCACTTCAACAGAGCATGGCTGTCCTTTGTTTCCATTCATTATCTTATACAGCCCAAATCCAATGGAAACTATGCAGATAAGTAGCAATGTTGCTACAACTACGGTGGCTCTATCCATATTTTTGCCACAGTTGCAGTTACGACCTTGATTACAGTTTTGATTACACGGCATCATCTACCTCCAGTTTAAT